>WNFS01000394.1_pt1 | contig 31493 bp, 21 predicted proteins | sample 5400141 | NCBI WGS metagenome assembly WNFS01 (sample SAMN13153358, study PRJNA577476) | soil metagenome | isolation source: 60 cm saprolite under Madrone tree | place: USA:California | collected 2016-06-14
ACACCAGGTGCCCGGTTTCAGCAGCCTCCAGCGCCACTTCCATTGTTTCCTTGTCGCGCATCTCACCCACCAGAATTACTTTCGGCGCCTGGCGCAGGGCCGCGCGCAAAGCCAGCGCAAAGTTGGGGGTGTCCGAATGCAGCTCGCGCTGATGGACGGTTGAATTCTTGTGCTGATGCAGGAACTCAATCGGGTCTTCGATAGTAACGATGTGATAAAACTTTGTCTCGTTTATGAGATCGATCACAGCGGCGAGCGAAGAACTCTTGCCGCTGCCGGTCGGACCCGTTACCAGCACAATCCCGTTTTTTAGTTCGACAATTTCCCGCAGTTGGTCGGGCAAATTAAAATCGTCAAAGCGCGGCGTGGTCGGCGGAATCACACGCATGACAATCGCGTAGGTCCCTCGTTGCTTGAAAATATTGACGCGAAAACGGCTCAGGCCAGGTACCCCGAAAGAAAGATCGGTCGAGCCGTATTTCTCCAGACTCTCGATTGACGTTTCGTGCGTGCCAATGATGAGCTTGGCGATCGCGTAGGTCTGGGCTGGGGTCAACTTTTCCAGACCGGCGATGGGAACACCCTGGAGTTTGCTCACTAGTTCAATTTGTGGCGGCCGTCCCGGCGAAAAGATCAGATCGCTGACCTTGTCGGAAACATCGAGCATCTGCTTTAGCACTTTCGCCAGGTTCAGCGAACCTGGCGTTGCTCCGGTTTCCTGGGCAGGTGGTTCTTGAATCGCACTCATGGGTAATTGTCAGCTCGTTCGTTTTCCGAGCGTTCTCCTCGAATTGCAGCTATAGCGCTTTAAGGATAAAAAATGTCACGTCATCAGTCGCCCCGAGACCCTCCGTCCAATTGATGACTTCCCGATGAACAAAATCGATCATCTCTCGGGAGCTCAGGTGCCGGCAATTGCGGACTGCTTCTACCAGCCGGTCGCGTCCGTACTCTTCAAATTTCCGGTTCATTGCTTCGGTCACGCCATCAGTGTAAAGCACCAGCACCTGGCCGGGCTGGATCTCGGCAAAATATTCGTAGTAACGAGTATCGCGAAACATCCCTAAGGGTACGCCACCACGTTCCTCGAAGTGAACTTTGCCGTCGGCTTCCATGAGAAAGGGCGGATTGTGACCGGCATTGCAGTAAGCCAGCGTCCGGTTGGCCGAATCCAGAATGCCGTAGAACGCGGTGACAAACTGGTTTCGCTCGATCGATTCCCAGAGCAGATAGTTCACCTTGGACATCGAAATGTGCGGCGCGTAGCCGATGTGTGTGGCGGCGCGCAGACTCGCGCGTAGAAACGCCATCAGCAAGGCGGCGGGTACGCCTTTGCCCGAAACGTCGGCAATGACTATTCCAATTTGATCGTCGTAGATACGCACCCAATCATAGTAATCACCTGACACTTCTTCGGTGGGGAAGTTGTAGGCACTGATATCAAAACCCTCGAGCTGGGGATCCCGCGCCGGCAGCAATTCAAGCTGCACCTGACGGGCCACTTCGAGTTGAGTTTCCAAACGCTGCTTTTCGATCAACTGATCGTGCAGCATTACTTTCTCAATGATGATAGCGACCTGCGACGCGAGCAGTCCCAGAATTTCCAGGTCGTCCTTGGTATAAGCATTGAGTTCGTCGCTTTCCAGATCGAAAACGCCGATTACTTCATTGTTGGAAATAATCGGGGCGACCATCTCAGACCGGGTGCCCGCGCGAGCGTTGATGTAACGCGGCTCGTTGCGCACGTCCGGAGAAATAAATGGCTTGCCGCTCAATGCCACGTGTCCAATCAAACCTTCGCCCATTTTCAAACCGAGTTCCTGTAAATCGTCGATGTCGTAACCCCGCACCGCTTGGGTATGAAAGACGCACGTCTCATCCTGGGCCCATTCGGAGAGCGGATCAGCACACTCGACCAGATAAATTCCCGCGGCGTCGTAGGGGATCAGCGAATCGAGCGTGTCCATAACCAGATTCAGAACTTCGTCCAAATCCAGCGATCGACTAATCGTCTTGGTGATGTCGAGCAGCATGCGCAGCTTGTCGACTACCGACAGGCCAGCTGCTGTTTGTATTGTCTCGGGCATAAGGGGCTAGACCGCAAAGTACGGTCTTCAAACTTGATTATACGTGTTCAGGGCGTGTCGTAGAAATACGTTTATATTCCGGCCATAGGTGAGTGACCTTGATCCGGTACTCGGCCAGTTGGCGACTCACGCGGAAATGACGCCCGATCTCTCGTGAACTTCGCCCTTCAAACACTAAGCGGCGTAGCACACCAAACGGCACCAATGCTGCCGCACCCACGGCGTAGGCTGCTTCTTCGTCCGTCTGGTTGTAATCGCGGGCCATCATCCGGCCTGATTGGCCTACTGATTTTGCGGATTGGCCTGGCTGAGCGGGGCCCGTGATCGCGGCCAGCCGATTTGGCTTGTGGCCAAGGAAGACATGCGAAACTTCTTCCATCAGGGTGGCCCGATTTCTTTGAATGCCATGGGCCGGATTCAAAATTACCAGACGCCAACCGTTGGGCAGCGGCCGCGAACAGGCGCCGCCGGACCAATCGTCCGATGCCGCGCCCAGCAGATGCGTGCGTGATTCTTCTGACAGTCCTTCAATGCTGTTGAAATCTACGATCAGCAGCCGCGCAAAACTGGCGAGCGCAAACGGATCCAGAGGTTGATTTTCCTGAACTCCGGCAAATTCGCGCAGGCCGAGCGCTCGCAATTCGAATTGTTTTCGCTTTTCAGCGGCAGGCAAAAGAAGGTCTCGCACAGAGGATCATTGTAGCGCAAGTTCTACACTTGCCGTTGAGATCGGTACCGGGAGCGGTAGCGACCGGGTCATCGTCGTGCCAAACGCGACCCTCAAATGAATTGAGAACCGGGTCGCTACCGCTCCCCGTACTGACCTCACTACTTGGCAGGCAGTCCCGAAGAAGCGCAAGTCAACAACTTGCGCTAGATCAGCTCCGCTTACGTGTCGAAGTCTGACTGAACTGCGCATAGGCGACTCGGAACAGTTCCGAAAGGGCTTTGGCGGTATCGGCGGTCAGGTGCTTATCAGCGCGCAGGTGCGCTTCGACGATTTCAGGAGTTGATTCGTGCGGATAATAAACAACCGGTTTGGGATCGGTCGGATGACGAGGGCCGTGATGCATGACGCGCTCGATCGGCATATCCAGCCAGGAAGCCAACCGCGCAATGTTATCGGCGTCAGGTTTACCGGTTCCGTTTTCAATTCGCGACAAGGTCGAAGCAGAGACTCCCGTCAGGTCAGCTACGTCACGCAGGCTCAAGCCCTGCTGTTCGCGTCGACGACGCACCGCGCCGCCCAACTCAGTTGTATTGACTCCGGATTTCTTTACCATGCCGCTAAGCTTACCACTCAATGAGTTTTAGCTGCAAGACTTTGTTTTATCCCCGCAACAAACTGTGGCGCGGTTACCAACTTGCGCCACAAAAAAAAGAGGCCGGACAAGTCCCGCCTCTGAACATCTCCGAAGATGCGATTTGTGTTTAAGGCTGCTGCAGCCGGGCCCGGGTGGCGGCCATAGCCAGATCGCGCGCGCGCGGTACCACCTCGATGGCTTTCGCGATTTGCGGATCTTCTTTGGTCAGGACTTGCACCGCGGTGACAGTGCCGAAGGCCGCCGTCGCCAGTTGAAACCGTATCTGCTGCTCTATAAAAGATCGATTGCGATCCAGTACTGGGGCAAACGTCTTCCAATTCGAGTCTTTGGCTACATAACCCTTAAAGGCGTTGAAGACCGCGTCGTTCATAGGAAAGTCAGGAGGTCCCAGATCGTGTCCGAACTCGATTGCGCGGTCGATCTTGTATCTGTCCAGGCCCGGAACTCGTCCGGTCGCGACATCGCGCGAAAAGAAGAAGAGCGGATCACGCAAGCGCCCCTGCATACTTGTCAGAAGTTGCGGTTTGACGGCTTCATCCGGGGTAATGCCCCCGCCGCCGTATACCGGTCTGCCGGTATCCGTGCGACTGGCCGGCCCGGCAGGTTTGCTCTGATCATCTTTGTCTCTGAGCGTGCCGCCGCGATAGATGTAGTTATAAAAGCCACCATCCGAATAGTCGCGCTGGATCAAACGCCCCGAGGGCGTGAAATATTTCGCCGAAGTCAGCGTCAGCCCGGTGCCGTACTCAAGCGGAATGATGCTCTGCACCAGGCCCTTGCCAAAGCTGGTCTGCCCCACGATCAAAGCTCGGTCGTGATCCTGCATGGCGCCGGCGACTATCTCGGAAGCCGAAGCCGTGTAGTCGTTGACCAGAATTACCAGCGGCGTTCGATCCGGATCGGGGTTCCGCGATGAGTACTCGTGATCGTTCATCCCGTCGCGGCCCTTCTGAGTAAGAATCAGTTGGCCCTTCGGCAGAAATGTCTCAGCAACCCGAATCGCCTGATCAAGAAATCCGCCGGGATTATTCCGCAAATCGAGCACGAGGGAACTCATCCCCCGGGCGTGCAGAAAGTCGAGGGCCGACTGCAGGCCTTCGGCGGTGTCATAGTTGAAGCCGTGCGTCATGTCGATATAGCCGACGCCGGCACGAATCATGTAGGCATCAGGGACGGAAGGCTGCGACACGGCGTCGCGAACGATTTCAACGATGTCGGACTTGCCAGTGTTGGCGCGAGTAATAGTTAACTTGACATGGCTGCCGCGCGGCCCGCGAATCTTGTCACGCACTTCAGCGGATGTCTTGGCGTGCATCGAGGCGCCGTCCACCGCGTCGATGCGGTCGCCAAACCGCAATCCCGCGCGCGAGGCGGGCGCATTCTGGAAGGTCGCGGCGACGTAGGTATCTACCGATTCGCCAACCACGTAGTTCTGGATCGAAGCGCCAATACCCAAGTACTCGCTGCGCTGATCCGTCTTCATCTCGTCGAACTCTTCCTTGTCAAAGTAGTTCGAGTGCGGATCCAGCACCCGCAGCATGCCCATGATCGATGACTTGTAGACTGCGTTGAAATCAATCTTGTTGCCGTCGACATAGTGTTCCTGGATGACGTTCAGCGCTTCGCTGAAATCCTGGGTCACCGCGGGAATCCCGATCCCCGGCGCGCGGCGTTGACGTCGCCCCGCCGCGGTCGTCGGAGCGGCTGCCTTGCCGGCACTGTTTGGTCCGGCCGAGCTATTGGATTGGTCATGTTTTTGCTGAGCAAAAACAAGCGCCGGAACCACCAGAGAAAGCAGGATGAGCGCTACCAGCGCGAGCGAGAATTTTTTCTTCACTTAGGACCTCACAAGAAAACCGTAGCCCGTTGATGTATAAAGGGACCCCATTGATCTTTGCGCGACGCGGAGTCGTTTAATAATCTTAACGGATGCCGCAGCGGCGAGCAAGGTTGCGTCGCCCGCCTGCTTCAGCGGATCTTTTACGCAGCGTGCATCAGAGCCGTGCGCATCGCAGCGGCGGATTGCCAACGATCCGCCGGGTCTTTGGCGAGGGCGCGCTCAATCACTTCAGCAACCTTTTGCGGAACGTCGGCGGCACGCTCGCGCAGTGGAATTACCTTACCTTCAAATATGGCCTTGACGGTACCGGCAATGTCGTTATGAGCGCCGAGATCGAGCGCAGTATCACCGGCCAGCAGGCTATACGCCGTCATGCCGATTGCATAGATGTCCGAAGTGGGACGAACGTTACGAAAATCTCTGATTTGTTCTGGCGGCATGTAGGCAAAGGTTCCTGCCATGTCGCCAGCCATCGTGATACCGCTCATTCCGGATTGGGTGAAGCTTTTCGCCAGTCCGAAATCGGTGAGTTTGGCAACGTAATTCGGCGGCGTGCCGCTAATGAGGATATTTGATTCCTTGATGTCGCGATGTATGTATCCTTTGTTATGAGCGTAGGCCAGGGCGTCGAGCGATTGCGCGACAATATCGATCGCTTCGCGAAATGGTAAGCGGCCGCCATTGACATCCGCCAGCCGGGCCGCATCTGAGCCTTCGACATACTCAGTGACCAGATAAACCGCGCCGTTGTTGGTTCCGCTTTCCAGAAAGCGAACAATATTCGGATGATCAAGCGCGGCGGCTACCTGGATCTCGCGCATGAAGCGGCGCAGAGAGACCTCGGTGACCGCGACTTCGGGCAACAGGCTCTTGATCGCGACCGAGCGTCCGGTCTTTTCATCTCGGGCCAGCATGACGCAGCCCATCCCGCCGCGGCCGAGCAGCTTAATCATCTGGTAGCCAGGAACAGGCTGCGGTTGGCGCTTCAGTTCTTCCCGGCAATCTTCGCAAACGAACGACATTTTCTCGTTGACGTGCGAAGCTTCCGTCTGCTCGCGACGTCCGCAATTAGCGCAATCGACTGGGATCAGAGTCGGTCGCGTCAGAGTGGGGGCGTCCATACCATTGACGGTAACCGGCTGTTCAGATTGCACCTCGACTTCGAGCACCGTTTGCCCACCCTGAATTCGATCGCCGCTGGTTAGAAACGCCTCCGGCACTCGCTTTCCATTCACGAACGTGCCGTTGGTCGATCCCAGGTCACGCAGAAAGCAACGTGGCGGAGCGATCTCAAGCAGGCAATGATGACGCGAAAAAAATCTGTCTTCCGGCAGGTAAAGGTGGGCAGTGTCGGCCCTGCCAATCAGGAAAGTGTCATGCTGATCGAACGTAAACTCGCGCCCGGTATAGGGCCCAGCCAGGACTCGTAGAGTTACGCGCATGGTAAGGAGATTACTTGCTGACTTCGAGATCGTCGAAGGCTACTTCGCCGACGTCGCTGGTGTAGAGCCCGACTCTTCCCCGGCGGTAGGTTTGTTCATCAGTAATAGAGGTGACGAATTGACCATTTATATAGAAGTCCATCTTGAGGTCGCGGATTCTAACCTCGAGCTGGTTGGGCGTGGTGCCCGTGCGAATCGTGGTGCTGGGTGTCCAGTCGACGATCTTGGTTTCGGCGCCGGCCTTATGCAAAACGATTTTGTATTTGGGATTCTCGCCGTTGTAAATCAGAAAACCGTAGTCTTCCAGCTTGCCGTCCTTCTTCTCTCCGTGAACCGTCAGTCCGTAGCCGGTGAGTGGTGGATTGCCGTCGATACTGCGCAGACCGACGCGGACGGTAGCATTCTCTGTCTTGTACTCCGGCTTATCCGGACCATACATTACGATAAAGCCGCCCTTGGTGGCGTGCATGTGATATTCCTCGTCCTGATACCAGATGTTGCCGTATTGAGACTCGCCCGTGCCCCAGCTCTTAGTGGAAAAGTCATCGGTAAAACTCGTCAGGTTCGAACGTGAGTTCGTGTTCGTACTCGTCTCGTCGGCATTCGCGTTCTTGTTCGTGTTCTTGTTCGCGACCTTATTGGCGTTGTTTGAATTGCCATTGTTGTTATTGTTGTTGGCGATCTTAGCGACCGCGAAAATCAGAATCACAACGCCAATGCCCATGAATACCAGCACCGCCCCAATGCCGAGCACCCAAGGCCAGGCACTGCGCTTTTGAGGAGCTTGGGGCGGCATTGGATTCCAGGCCGGCGCGGCCGGCGGTGGCGGAGCAGCCGGTCCGGGATTAAAAGCGATAGTCGGTTGAGGACTGGTGTCGCGCGGCTGCGGATATTGCACGGTAGCGCCTGGATCGGACATTGGCCCGCTCGCGCTGAGCAGCGGCGATCCATCGTCCAGACAAAAACTCAAGGCATCATCGGTATAAGTGCGATTACATTGGGGACAGCGTTTCATATTCGGCCTCGTTTCCTGAAAGGTACGGCAGATAGGCGCTCGGCTCGTACAGGTCTGCAAAGTCGCGCGGCAAGTCTATACGAGAAGATGAATTGCACTCAAGTCTAATCTGGAGTGGTCGTAGGACGGTGTGTCGGAAGCCCGCGCGTAGGCAAGGACGACTCTGGCGACGGTCGTCTATCGGCATCACCACAAAGAGTTCGTAGCCATGTTGCTTGAATCAAGAGTGATTACCGATGTGGCCCTCCCTCACGGTCGGGCTTCTGACACGCTCTCGTTAGGTGGATGAAGAATGGGCAAAACGACTCAGCGCCAAGTTGCATTACGGACGAAAGGACCGATGGAATGCGATTATGAAATGTCGGGCCTCAAAACTCATCACTACACCGCGTTTCAAAGCGTGCGGCCGCAGCGTCCGCAAAACTTGGTGCCTGAGGGATAAGTAGAATTGCACCCGGAGCAAAGAACTTCGACAGGTCTCGGCGCGCTCCAGGCGATCGCGCTGCCGCCCAGAGATGCGCCGCAGCGGCCACAGAACTTTGTGCCCGCCGGTTGCTCCATCCCACAACGGGTGCATCGGATTCGGGATGCACCCGCTCCAGCCTGGTTCAAGCTGGGCGGAGCCTGGGGTGTGGGTGCCGGCGTCAGCGCATTCATCGCACTATCGGAAGTGACGGGCTGAAAACTCGTGTTGCCGCAACGGCCACAGAATTTTGCTCCACCAGCAAAGCGCGACCCGCACCTGGTGCACGCGACTACGATGTGGGATGGCAGGGTCATCCCGGAGACGCTGCCGAGACTCCCACCCTGCGAAGGAGAGAGGCCGCTCGAAGGGGCCGCCTTGAATTGCGCCTGAATGATCTGCTCGTCGCCATCGGCACGAATCTCTATCACCCGCTCGTCGTCTTTGTCGCCCGCGTGTGCGACCCGCAGCACGTGTTGTCCGGGCGGAATTGATTTCAGGATGACTCGGCCAGAGCGCCCGATACTTCCGTGACGCTCATCGTCGACGTACACCTCCGCGCCGCTTGGCGCCATGACCACCAGACGGGATTCACCTTCATCTTCAGCAACTGACGCGCCACTGGCCGCCCCGTCGAACTCGCCATACCAGGCAGCCACCGACGAAGGCCGTCCATCCGCCTCCTTCTTGAGCGCGTGCATCACCGCCTGTTCGACTGGCGCGGGAATGTCGGAACGAAGGGTGCTGAGTGCGGGAGTCTCGCCAGTCAGCTTCTGCGCAAAGATCTGCATGATGTCGCCGGTGAAAGGTGGCCGGCCACCCAGCATGTGATAAGCCATCGCCCCGAGCGCGTAGATGTCGGCTCGCGCATCGAGCACCGCACCCGACTGCATCTGCTCAGGCGCCATGTACTCCGGCGTGCCGAGGATTCCGCGTGACGCGGGACCACTCCCCGAAGCATCGCCGGCCAGGCTCTGACTGATAATCTTAGCCAAGCCAAAGTCGCCCACCTTCACCAGGTCGTCGACGGAGATCGAGCCGTCCTTCTTTTTTCGCTGCACGATGAAAACGTTCGCCGGTTTCAAATCGCGGTGCAGAATTCCTTCGTCGTGCGCGGCCTCGACCCCGGCGCAGATCTGGCGCAGCAAAGCATGCGCGCGCTGAACTGACAGCGTACCTTCGCGCCGCAAGAGCTGATAGAGCGATTCGCCTTCGACATATTCCATCACCAGAAAGAAGACGCCCTCATCGCTTTTGCCAAAATCGTTTACGTCGATGACGTTGGGATGTTGAATTGAGGCGGCAGTACGTGCCTCGCGCTCAAAGCGCGCTATCGCTTCACCTTCCTGGAGGTCTTCATCGGACAGGACATCGGGCCGAATGGTCTTTACCGCCACGCGCCGGGTGATTAGATTTTCGTCGCGGGCCAGATAGACCTGCCCCATCGCGCCCCGGCCGAGTCGCTTGTCGAGGCGGTAGCGCTTGTTTAGCAGAGTCGTGCCCGGCAGGGTTGCCTTTGTTTTGGACTGATCGTCCGGACACAGCACCACTTCGTCTTCATAGCAGCGTTCACATCGGGGGCATTCGCGCATGGTTGATTAGCAGGCGGATTAATTACGCAGGCAAGAATAAGGAATAGCTGTCATGCGGTCAATCGGGCGTTCGGCGCCGGCCGACTTGAAATGCTCATGAAGATCAAATCTCAAACGCAAAGGATGTAGAGGAATTCGCAGAGGGACGCAAAGTTTTCCCTCTACGACCTTTGCGAAAAACTCTGCGCCCTCTGTGGTTATTAGTCGTTTGCCGCTGCTTAACCTATTCCCCTTTCGCTCCAAGAAATCTTTTGACTTGATGGGCCAACTGGCCCATAATTCCCTCCCTTTGGCTAACGGGCCGGGGCTGAGCCTGGTACGGGTTCGGAAAAATGCGGGCGCGAGGCCCGCGTTTGTGTCTTTGTAGCGCAAGTTATTAACTTGCGCAGTGCGGGCTCCCACCGAACAAAATTTAGCAGCTTGCGCTACGCGGAGAAAAAAGGATATGCGATCGATTTGGAAAGGCCACATACGGTTCCTGCTGGTTGCCATTCCGGTGCGGGTCTATAACGCCATCGAAGCGTCTGAGAAAATCCAGTTCAATCAATTGCACCGCGAAGACTTTGGTCCCATCGGCTATGACAAGCGCTGCAAAAAATGCAATCAGGTCGTGACCAGCGAGGACATTACCAAAGGCTTTCAATACGAGAAGGATCGTTATGCGCTGATCGAGCCGGAAGAGATCGCCAAAGTCAAAATCAAAACAACTAAGGCCGTCGACATCCTCGGCTTTGTCGATGCCGCAGAGATTGCTTCTACTTTCTACGACTCTCCGTACTATATTGGCCCTGATGGTCCAGTGGCCGAAAAGCCTTACGCGTTGTTACTACAGGTATTGAAGGACACGGGCAAAGTCGGACTCGCCAAGGTCGTTCTGCGCGATCGAGAGGACCTGGTCGCCGTCTTCCCGCACGAGAATGGAATCGTCTTACAGAAGCTTCGCTATCCGGCCGAAGTGCGCAGCATCAAAGACGTTCCCGAACTCGACCATGTGCAGAAACTCGACAAGCGGGAACTGACTCTGGCCACCAGTCTGGTTGAACAAATGGTGACCTCTTTCAAGGACATCGATACCGTCGATCATTATCACGAGGCCCTGCGGAAATTGATCGATTCAAAGATCAAAGGCAAGAAGGTAACCGAGTTTGAAAAAGAGGACGAGATGCCGCGCCTGGATATCATGACCGCACTGAAGAAGAGCTTGCAGGCTTCATCGCGTAAGCCCATGGTCAAGGCCGCGCCCGCCGCAAAGAAAAAGGCCGCGCTTACTCTGGTTAAAGCAAAACCCGCGGCCGCAAGGAAGCGCAAGGTCGGATAAATCATTTCTTCGCGCCTTTAGTATTTCATTTGCGCCTTTGCGTGAAATGATTTTGCGAGAGTTTGGATTTCACGCAAAGGCGCCAAGAAACAACCGAAGACGCAAAGGACATCACAATGGCCGCACCGCCTTCTGAAACGCCTTCACTCCCAACGCATTTAATACTTCGCCGCGTCTGACCCAACCACGACGCGCGATCCCTATTCCATACTTAAGATTGTTCAGCGCGCCAGTAGAATGCGCATCAGTTGAAATGACAAACTTGATTTTGCGCTTGCGAGCTTCGCGCACCCAGCGAGGCTCCATATCCAGCCGGTATGGATCTCCATTGATTTCTATGGCCGCTCGCGACTCGGCAATCCTGTCCAGAATTTCTTCAACCCGGCATTCGAACGGCGGGCGCTTTTCGATGAGACGCCCTAGCGCATGCCCCCAGATCTTGAAAACCGGTTGCTGCATTGCCCTCAAAATCCGCCGAGTCATTTGATCTTCGTTCATCTTGTAGCGCGAATGAATGCTGGCAACGATCACGTCAAACTGCTCCAGGATCCAATCCGGATAATCAAGCGAGCCGTCCTGCGTAATATCTGACTCAGTGCCTTTCAGAATCCTCACCTTCGTCTGCTCCTGCACCCGATCAATTTCTTCCCACTGCCTCTGCAGCCGATCGATCTTAACTCCGTTCGCATAGAAAGCCGTCGGAGAGTGATCCGTAATGGTGATGTACTTCACGCCCATCGACTCCGCGGCATAAACCATTTCGGCCACGCTGTGTTTACCATCCGAATACTTTGTGTGACAGTGAACCATGCCGCGAATATCTGCGGACGTGATCAAGTCTTCAGGTAAGGCATGTTTCAGCGCCGCTTCGATCTCACCTTGATCCTCGCGCAACTCAGGCGGCACGTATTGCATTCCAAGTTTGTGATAGATCTCTGATTCCGTCTTTAACAGCACCGCGCGACCGGACTTCGATTTTGACTGCGGCGGGCCAAGTCTTTCAATTCCCTTCTCAGTTAGTTTTAGCTTTCGTTTCAAAGCGATCTGATCGAGTCTGTCCAGATGTGCTTTCGATCCGGTCGCCCGCAGGAGTGTGTTTGCGAACTCCTCCGGCTTAACAGCAAAGAGCGTCGCTTTGATTCCTTCGCTCAGAACAACCGAACACCTGTGCGGGCTTTGATCTTCGACTCTGATAACCAGCGGGAATCCCAGAAAGTGATCGATGAGTTGTTTGGAGTTTTTCGCGCTAGCCACGACAACTATTCGCGACACCGTCTCTTGCCAGCGCCGCAGGGAGCCGGCGAGGTCGCCCTGAACAAATCCGGGAGTTATCCGCAGATACTCGAGGATGCCGTGACCCGCGCGCAGCGCGTGATGAATATGAATCCGCCGTTCGCGATCCTCAGAGCGAGTTTCAACCAGCGCAATCGCTGCGAGGATCCTCTGCTCAGTCTTCGCGCCAAAGCCCTTGATGCCGCGCACCCTTTGAGACTCGCACGCAGCTTTCAATTCTTCGACAGTGGAGATATCGAGTTCTTCATGCAGCCGTTCGACCTTCTTTACGCTAAGCCCAGCTACATTACTTAGCTCGATAATTCCCGGAGGCATTTCGGCGCGCAATTGATCAAGAAACGGCGACTGCCCGGTCGTGTACAACTCCCGGATCTGTTTTGCCAGCGCAAAGCCAATTCCTTTCACAAATGTGAGCCGATTTTCTTTGATCAGCTTGCCCAGGTCTTCGGTCAACTCGGCGATGGAGCGCGCGCCTAGTTTGTAGGCCCGCGCTTTGAAGTATTCGCCACCTTTCAAGTCGAGCAGCGTGCCGATCTCTTGCAGCGCGGCCGCGATCGCAAATTTGTCTGGGACTGATTTCACTGTTTTCATCATTCCACGATCAAGTGCCAGCAAGATGCTCGCGACCCGCCGGCAAGGATGCCTGCGGTCCAACACTCTTATGGCATGCAGGGTGCCTAATATACAAACACTGCGTCGGCAGGAGCTTCCGAGAGAAGAAATCCAGTCTAACGCTGGGAATCTGTAAGAATGCCGAACGAACTCCGCACCGAAGTCGAACAGGTCAAGCAGCAGGAAGAGGTGAAGCGCGCCCTGAAGCAGACCGGTAGCGTCAAGCCTGACACAACTCCCGCCGCGGAAACCAAAGACAAGTTGCTGCTGAGCACGCATTTGATCATCTTGCTGGCCCTGACCGTGGTCCATTACGTCCTGCAATTCAGGCTCTTCGGTTTTGCGGCCCGATTCATTCCGCTGATTCAGAAACTCAATCTGAGCGTGATGTCGATCGTGCTATTGCTTGCCATTGCTAAAGTCGTCGACGTTTACGTAATCGGGCGCGTCGACAGTCCGGTTGCCCGGTATAACCTGCGCCGCGTCGCCCGGCTTGCTTTGGTGCTGGTGCTGGCCTTCGTCGTCATCTCGATCCTCTTTCAGAACTGGTACACGGCGGTCGTTTCGCTGGGTTTGATCTCGCTGATCATGGGTTTCGCCTTGCAGACTCCGATTACCAGCTTTATCGGCTGGATTTATTTGTTGGCGCGGACACCTTACCGCGTCGGTGATCGGATCAAGATTGGCGAGGCCACCGGCGACGTGATTGACGTGAGTTATCTGGACACGACGCTGTGGGAATTTGGCGGCGACTTTCTTTCCACCGATCACCCGTCGGGCCGGGTAATTAAGTTCCCGAATTCAAAAGTGCTGAGTTCGACTGTCTATAATTATACCTGGCCGCTCTTCCCCTACATCTGGAATGAAGTGAAGTTCAACATCGCGTATGACAGCGACCTGCAATTCGTCGCCGAGACCATGCAGCGCATCGCTGAAGAGGAGGTCGGCGAGCGCATGATGAAACAAGTGCGAATTTTCCGCGAGATCCTGGCCCAGACGCCCGTCGATCAGTTGGAAGTTCGCGAGCGTCCGGCGGTGTTGTTTCGCGTCAACTCAAACACCTGGATCGACGCTATCGTGCGTTACCTGGTTCATCCAAAAGAAGCGGGACGAGTGAAGACCAGGCTGATCCAGAAGCTCCTCGCCGAACTCAAGGCGACGCCAGACAAAGTAATGTTTCCGAAGGGCGACGCGCGGTGACAACCGTAATTTTCCGTTACTCAACAAACTGAGATCATAAATGAACGAACCATTCAGAAAATTTTCCCAGGCGGCCTCACAGCTCGTCGGCTCTTCCTGGGCTTTCATCCTGGCCGCATTAATTATTCTGGTGTGGGGGATAACGGGCCCTCTATTTCATTATTCCGACACCTGGCAACTGGTCATTAATACCGGCACGACGATCATCACGTTCCTGATGGTTTTCCTGATTCAAAACACACAAAACCGCGACGCCAAGGCTATTCATCTGAAACTCGATGAGTTGCTCAGAGGCGTAGAAGGAGCACGCACGCATTTAGTCGATCTGGAAGCGCTGTCTGACGAAGAACTTGATCGCCTGCAAGAGCAGTTCAAGCGCATTCGTCACGCGGAGGCCCACGACGAGCGTTCCACAGGTGAGCTCGTAGCTGAGCAAGACTAATTAAGAGAACCACCCGCACGGCCTCCGACAACTTGCATCGAGTTTGACAAACAACATATGACCAGAATTGAAAAACTTTGCGTGAAAGGTTTTCGCAGAACCGGCTCGCCCGCCCGAGGCTTCCGCTATCTGAATGCCGACGGACGAAAACTCAATCGCGCGAAATTGTCCCGGGTCGAAGCTCTAAAGATTCCTCCGGCGTGGATCGACGTCTGCATTAATTCATCCGCCGCAGGCGCCGTGCAGGCAATGGGCAAAGACGCCGCTGGACGTTGGCAGTACATCTATCACGACGCCCACGTTCGCCATCGCGAAAGAAAGAAATTTCAGCGGCTGATCGATTTCGCCGAGAAATTGCCGTCGATGAGAAAGGCGGTGGCCAGAGACTTACGTCAGAATGGCTACCCAAGAGAGCGCGTGATGGCCAGCATTCTCAGAATTCTGTCGCTGAGCTTTATTCGTCCCGGCAGCGAGGTCTATGCGAATGAACACGGCAGCTATGGACTGGCCACGCTGCGACCCCGGCACGTCAAGGTCAAGGGTGACCTGGTGATATTTGATTTTCCCGGCAAGTCCGGAGTCCGGCAACACCGGGAGTTCCGCGACCGCACCACTGCCCGGATTGTCCGGGAACTTTTGCGACGGCCTGGCCGGGACGTATTCAAGTACCAAAACGGTGACGACTCGTTCGTCGATGTGAAGCGACGTGACATCAATGTCTATATCAGGGAAGTAATGGGCGGGAATTTCAGCGCCAAAGATTTTCGTACCTGGGCGGCAACTCTGATCTGTGCTTGCGCTTTAGCACGCATGCAGTCAGCGCTAAACGGAAACCAGCAGGCCAACAAGCGTCTGTTGGTAGCAGCGATTAAGGAAACCGCGGAAGCTCTCGGCAACACTCCCGCGGTTTGTCGCAGTGCATACATTTGTCCTCTGATTCTGAGCGGTTTTGAAAAAGGACGAACGATAGATCGACCCTTCGTAAGCGTCACAGAGCTGATGTCATACCGCGGCACAAGTCTGCATCCTGCGGAACGATCGTTGCTTAGATTCTTGAAGCAACCCCGGAGTGCATGAATATTGCCCGTGAGGATAAAGAGAGCGCTCTCCCTTTCGATTATTTCAAGCGGAAAAAATGGGTGTAGTGCTCTATTTGGTGATGAGGTCAGTACCGAGAGCGGTAGCGACCGGGCAACCATAATTCGCGATCCTGATCTTGCTAATAAATTAGACCCGGTCGCTACCGCTCTCGGTACTGACTCCATGACACCGACGGAAATTAGGGCGCTGCCGAATGGGGGTATTATCATGAACGAAATCATTTCCAGTTCAAGAATGTTACTCATGCTGAGCGCGATAGCAATATGTTTCGCGGCAGTGGCGTTTGCCCGTGCGGGCAAGCAGGATTTTGTCTTACATAACGAGACGGGCGTCGAGATTCACGAACTTTACGTTTCGCCGCACAGTTCAAACAACTGGGGAGAAGATGTGCTGGGACAGGATACGCTCCCGGCGGGCAAAAGCGTGAAGATCACTTTCGACGATCAAGAGAAAAGTGTGAAGTGGGACCTGAAGGTCGACGACGGGAACAAACACACAATTGAATGGGAGAACCTCGACCTGTCGAAGATCTCGGAAGTCACTCTGCACTATAAAGAGGGCAAGGCGTGGGCTGATGTGAAGTAAGCTTGGTTGCGTCTCGCAAGAACCAAGAGTCAACGCACAGGGCGCAGAGGTTTTCGCAGAGGGCGCAAAGGTTTTTCCTCTGCGTACCTTTGCGAAAACCTCTGCGCCCTCTGCGTTTAATTCTTTTCCGTACCAAAACTGTATTTGGATCGTTCTGCGCCCTCCCGTAGCTACTGCCCCGTTGACTCCGATGATAGACTCCGCGACATCATCGGAGGCTAATATGAATCGCTGGGAACGTTGCTCGTTCATTCTCTGTGCAATAGCACTCATCACCACTACTGCACTCGCTCAATATAATCCGCAATTCTTCTCGGCCATGAAATGGCGTCTCGTGGGCCCGCATCGCGCGGGACGTGTCACGTGTGTGGCGGGAATCCCAGGTAAGCCGGCCATTTATTATTTCGGCACGCCGGGCGGCGGCGTTTGGAAGACGACCAATGGCGGGCGGGTTTGGAAAGCGATCTTCGACGAAGCGCACGTCGCGTCGATCGGAGCTTTGGCGCTCTCGCCATCAAACCCTGACATCGTTTACGTGGGGACCGGCGAAGAGACGGCTGGCCAGGGCGTCTACAAATCAACCGACGCCGGCAAGACATGGACAAACATCGGACTCAAAGATGAGCGCTACATCTCGCAGATACTTGTCGATCCAAAAAACCCTGACGTGGTTCTGGTTTCGGCTCGTGATTACTTCCGCGCGGGCCCGGCGCGCGGCATATTCAGGACTACAGACGGCGGCAAAACCTGGGACAGGGTCTTCTTCAAAGACGACAAAACCAGCGTAGTGGAGATGGCCGCGGATCCCGATGACCCGAAGATAATTTACGCGGCGACTTATAACCTGCAAGTCGATCCGGATTTCAGACGTGCACTCGGCAGCGAATCGCAGATCCAGAAATCAATCGACGGAGGCGCCACCTGGCAACTGCTCAGCGGCACGGGCTTGCCTGCCACGGGACGGGGAACGATCGGATTAGCAGTCGCTCCCACGACTGGCGGCAAACGTGTGTATGCGATCATCAACTCAGGCTTCTTCCGGTCAGACGACGGTGGCGCTAACTGGTATCCCAGCACGAAGGACCCACGCATCAGTGGCAGCACGTTTTTCGGCAAGATCTACGCTGACCCGCGCAATCCGGACATGGTCTATGTGATGCAGACGTCGATGTATCGCTCGATCGATGGCGGCAAGACCTTTGAATCGTACAAGGGCGCGCCCAGCGGCGAAGATCAGCACGTGCTCTGGATCGATCCGGCGGATACACAGCGAATGATTCTGGGCTCAGATCAGGGAGCGATCGTGAGTCTCGACGCCGGCAAGACCTGGACGGACTGGTTTACGCAGCCAACGGGACAGTTTTATCACGTCACGACCGATAAAGCGTTTCCCTATCGTTTGTATGCCGCGCAGCAGGACAGCGGATCGGTGGCGGTTCTGAGCCGCAGCGACTTCGGCCAGATCACTTATCGCGATTGGTTCTCGACCGGAGCATTCGAAAGTGGTTACATCGCACCGGATCCTTTGAACTGGAATCTGGTTTATTCCGTCGGCTGGTATGGCTCAGTGTTCAGACTGGATCGAACGACCGGACAGATCGCGACTGTGTTCGGACCCGGCGCAAAGTATCGTTACACGTGGGAAACCCCGCTCGTCTTCTCCCCGCGCGATCCGAAAACGATGTACCTCGGCATGCAGTATGTAATGAAGTCGAGCGACGGGGCACAGACGTGGCAGGAGATCAGTCCCGATCTCACTACCAGGAATCCGCAGCCTAACGATCAGGGAGTGATCGAAGCTATCTCGCCCTCGGCGGCCGCGCCCGGCGAAATCTGGGTAGGCACGAGCACTGGTCTGGTGCAGTTGACGCGAGACAATGGCGCGAACTGGAGCAATGTTACGCCCGCCGGATTGCCTGGGCGCACTGAAGTCCGTTTGATTGAAACATCGGCGGTTGACCCGGACACGGCGTATGTCATTGCCGCGACATTTGGCGATCCTCATCCTTACATTCTCCGCACTCATGACGCCGGCCAGAGCTGGCAAAAGATCGTCAACGGATTACCTGACACCGCCATCGCTCGCGTTGTCCGCGAAGACCCTGAGCGAAAAGGTTTGATCTACGCCGGCACCGAAACGGGAGTCTATGTTTCTTTTGACGGCGGCGATCAATGGCAGTCTTTGCAGCTCAATCTGCCGACCACGTCCGTTCGCGATCTAAATGTTCACGGCAGTGATTTGGTGGCGGCAACCTACGGACGCAGCCTTTGGATACTGGATGACCTATCACCGTTGCGGCAAGCCGGCTCGGAAATGACGAAAGGCAACGCCTACTTGTTCAAGCCGGCAACTGCTGTGCGCACGCGTTGGGACAATCACCCCGACACGCCGCTTTCCGCGGACATGGCAGCCGGAGAGAATCCGCCGGACGGCGCGATCATCTATTACTATCTGAAACACATGTCGCGGGTCACGCTCGAGATTCGCGACCCGCAAAGGAACGCTGTCAACCGGTATTCGAATACCTTTCCGGCATTAGACAACCGTCTTCGAAACGTCCCCGATTACTGGTTCGAAAAGCCGATCATGTTGTCGAATGGCGAGGGCCTGAATCGCGTCGTCTGGAATATGCAATGGCCGGCGCCGAATACGCTCACTTATAACTTTCGCGGTAGACACATCGACTATGTTGAATACACACTTCCCGATCATGCGATCCCCGGAAAGACGCCTCTCGATCAACCGCCTGGTCCGTTGGTGGTCCCCGGCACATACGAAGTTGTTTTGACAGTTGATGGCAAGAGCTACCGCCAACCATTGGTAGTTACGCTCGATCCGCGCGTGCATGTCTCTCAAGCTGATCTGGAAGCTCAGCTCGATGTAGCCAGGATGATCGACGCGTGGATGGATAGCAGTTATCACTCTTACAACGAAGTCGGGACGCTAAGAGCAGCATTAGCTGCCGATCAGAAGAGCCTGGTTGCGAGTCCGCAAACAAAGGAATTGAGCGACGCGTTACAAGCGCTCGACAAGGAAATGGGCGAGATCCAAGACGGAACGATTGCGGCGCCGGGCTTTGGCGCTGTCAACCGGGACGTGGCGCGCTTTGTAACCATGATTCAAAGCGGTGATATCCGTCCGGCAAAATCAATAATCGAAAACGCCACGCCTTCGTGTGTTGCTTTGAAAAATGATTTGGCTCGCTGGCGGAAGATCAATAGCGAGACGTTACCCGCGCTAAATCAGCTTTTGAAGGAAAACAAAATAGCGCCATTGCCAGTCGTGGCTGTCGATAGGGATCCGCGGTGTTCGAATTAGGATCTGATCAACATCGGTTAGCAGCCGGCTTCAGGATCCTGTCGGAAAAAGGGTTCTCTGTGAAACTCTGTGATGCTCTGTGTCTCTGTGGTGAAATCGCTTCGAAAGACATTCACCACAGAGGCACAGAGGTTTCACAGAGAACCACAGAGGCTGATTCCCCGACAGATTTCTTAGCCAGGTATCATTTCTCCCGTCGCGCCAACGCGAATGACCTTCTGGACTGACCGCGCGCGCCCATCTCGACTCTAACGCCCTCCCGCACTGTCGGACTACTGCCCGCCCCGCTGTTCCCCGTTTGTGCTATTCCCGGTAGAATACCGTCGCGTTCCGAACCCGTATACGAAAGGAAACTCTATGCGATCTCGTTTCTCGCTTGTTTTGATCACCATCGCCTTCCTCGCCGCTCCTAATCTCGCACAAAAGCGGAACATTACTGAGAAGGACTTATTCAATTTTGTCTGGGCGGGTGATACGCAGATCTCGCCCGATGGTTCGCGCGTTGCCTTTGTGCGCGTGACCGTCAACGAAAAGAAGGACGGTTACAACACGGCGATCTGGAGCGTCTCTCCGGCAACCGGCGAGACGCATCAGCTGACCAGCGGCCCGAGAGATTCGACCCCCCGCTGGTCGCCCGATGGAAAGTTCCTCGTCTTCGCGCGCGTGACTGAGAAAGATGGCAAGCCGGACTTGCCGCAGCTCTTCATGCTGCCGATGGCCGGAGGCGACTCTTTTCAGTTTACGACCATGACGCGCGGTGCGGGTGGTCCCCAGTGGTCTCCGGACGGCAAGATGATCGCTTTCGGCAACAGCGCCACACCCGAAGACCTGGTCAAGGCAGCGCCGCGAAATCAACCTTCACCGACTCCAACTCCCGCGGAAGCTAAGAAACCGGAAGAGCCGCGTGAAAGTGATGTGCGCGTCATCACGCGTGCCGTCTATCGCTTCAACGGCGCTGGATATTCCGATCCGAAACATCCAAATCACATCTGGGTTGTGACCGCACCCAAAACCAGCGACGAGAAAGTTACGCCCAAACAACTCACCAGTGGACGCTTTTCCGAAGACAACGTCACCTGGGCCAAAGACAGTTCGCAGATTTACTACGCGTCGGATCGCGTTGACGAGTCTTATTACGAACTGCCGTCGACAACTATCTATTCGATCGCGGCTGGTGGCGGTCAGCCGGCAAGACTCACTTCGTTTGACATGGATACGGGCGCGTTTTCCGTCAGTCCCAACGGTAAACAAATCGCCTTTTATGCTTCGTTGAGTAAGCCCGTCCAGTCTTACACCGAACCAGATCTCTGGGTGATGGACATTGCGCCCAACGCGCAACCGCGAAATCTAACGCGTGACTTCGATTACGACGTTGGCTCCGGAGTGGGCGGAGACAACGGCGCGCCGCGCGGCGGCGGGAATACCCCTCCGATCTGGCGGGCGGACGGTCGAAGCATCGTCGCGATCTACGCCAGGCAAGGCAAAGCAAATATCGGCATCTTCGATGCGACCAGCGGCAAAGAAACCGATCTGACCAGCGGCAACCAGGCGGTCGTCAGTTTTCGCGCCACTCCTGACGCGACAAAATTCGCCCTGGTAATTTCCACCTCCACGCGTATCGGCGACATCTTCTGGCTGGAGGGCGCGGGTGGCCAGCCGAAACAGCTCACTCATCTCAATGATGAATTGTTTTCCAAGCTGAATCTTACCGAGCCGGAAGAAATCTGGTACACGAGTTTCGACGGCAAGAAAATTCACGCGTGGATCCAAAAGCCGCCTGACTTTGATGCCACAAAGAAATATCCGCTCATTCTGAATATCCACGGCGGTCCGCATGCGGCCTACGGGTTTGTCTTTGATCATGAGTTTCAGTGGATGGCGGCGAAGGGTTACGTCGTGCTTTATCCAAACCCGCGCGGCAGCACCAGCTACGGTCAGGAGTTCGGTAACATCATTCAGTATCACTATCCGGGTGACGACTATAGAGATCTGATGGCGGGCGTCGACGAGGTTCTCAAGCGCGGTTACATCGATGAAAAAAAGCTGGGCGTCACCGGCGGCAGCGGCGGGGGACTCTTGACCAACTGGACCATTGGCCAGACGACGCGTTTTGCCGCGGCGGTATCGCAACGCGACATCGCCAACTGGGCCGACTTCTGGTACGTGGCTGACTTCACCTTGTTTCAGGAGACGTGGTTTCGAAAGCCACCGTTCGAGGATCCTGAAGACTACAAAGTGCGTTCACCGATTACTTACATCAAAAACGTCACGACACCTCTGATGTTGATTTTGGGCGAAGCGGACTATCGCACACCTCCGGGCGCCGGCGGCGAAGAAATGTTTCGGGCGCTCAAGTATCGGAAAATCCCGACGGTCATGGTCCGCTTTCCCAACGAGTCGCATGAGCTTTCACGCTCAGGTCAACCCTGGCATCGAATCGAACGTCTGCAGCACATCGTCGGCTGGTTTGATAAGTGGTTAATGGGAATGCCCAAGCCTGAGTATGACGTCGCGCAGTAGGAGCGCGGACATCCTGTCCGCACGAGAGTGATTGTTCTGCCATCTCGTAGCAACTTTACATGCTTCTTCACGCCGAAAGCGTGACATGTAATAGCCGGGGGCAACGCCCGGATGAAACTTTACTCTGATCTGATAACGTTGCTTGTTGGTACACGCCATCGATGAACACAATGGCTACGATCCTCCGCCAAAACAATATGCACTGGGAACGCTTACCCACAATCGACGCAAACAGGATCCGTCTCCGTTGGATTTCCGAAATGGATACGGATGCGTTCTATGCCATCTACTCCAACCCTGAAGTAATGCGGTATTGGAGCACGCCGCCGCTGGCTGACCGCGAAGCTGCAGCGAGTCTGATCAAGAAAATTCAGGAAGACTGGAAACGGCGCATAATCTTAAAGTGGGGCATCGCCTTGCGACCGGATAACCAGCTGATCGGCAGCATCACTCTCTTTAATCTCGATTTCAATCATCGCCGGGCTGAAATCGGCTATGCCCTCGGCCGCGAGCACTGGGGCCAGGGTTATATGAACGAAGCGCTGATGGCTTTGCTGCAGTACGCCTTTGAAGCTCTTAATCTGCATCGCATCGAAGCCGACGTCGACCCACGCAACGGTGCTTCGATCAGAACGCTTGAAAAGCTTGGATTTCAACGCGAAGGCGTGCTGCGCGAGCGCTGGCAGATTAACGGTGAAATTCAGGATGCCTTCTTCTACGGATTACTCAAACATGAATGGGTTGGATGGCGATGACTGCATCTGACGGAAAATCGTGAGAGACGGCATCGTTATCGAGACCGCATCGATGATACAATCCCGCGCCGTGACATACATCGAGAAGAGCTTTTTTCGACTCCTTTCGGCCACGGCATTGATGATTCTCGCTTTCGCTGCACACGCAGCGGCTCAACCGTCCGGCGGCAAGACTTCAGATACCAAGCCTACAACGACCACCAAAAGTCCGCCGCCAAAGACGCCGCCGGCCAAGACCGCTCCGAAAGTTACAACTAAATCCACCAGCGGACCGCCGGCATCAATAGACGGCAAGTGGTGGACCAGCGGCAATGACTTTGGCACGTCCGAGGTAGTGTTTACCCAGAACGCTTCGAGCGTGTCCGGCGTGATCCACTATGCCGACGGGCGCACCGGCTCGCTCAACGGCACCATGTCAGGCAAGCGTCTCCAGCACACTTGGACAAATTCGAGCGGCGAGAGCGGGGCCGGCTGGCTGGAACTAAGCTGGAATAATTTTCTCGGTGGCCCGTGGCACAACCAGAGAGTTCGCGATGGCTCTTGGACCCTGATGCGGATCGAGGGCAAGTGGTGTTTCGGCGGCAGCCGCTCGCGCATTCGGACGGTTACTCACAACGCACGCGGCGAGGTTTTGAGCATCACTGAGGATGGCACTCGCGATAGCGGCCGTCTGGACGGTCCCTGGATCTTTCTGGATGACGAGACGGCGAGCATCAAAGGAGAGATGGACTTCAGAGCCAACCGCGTTAACTGGTCCAGCGGATTTTTCTGGACCTGGTGCGGACGCAATTAGAGGTCAGAACCCCCTGCGGTAGCGGGCGGTTGGCCCCGTATCTTCTCAAGAGCTGGTCATGAAGGTGCAACCGCCCGCTATCGCAGGCGGTTCTGACAAGTGTTCAATGAAGACTGTCGGCATCATTGGCGGCATCGGGCCTGAATCAACGATTGAATACTATCGGCTGATCATCGCCGCATATCGTGAGCGTAAAAGTGGCGCGGGCCGCTCGCCCGTGGATCATGCGCAAGATGCGAGTCCCACTAAAACCGATCCCGGCTATCCCTCGATCATCATCAACAGCGTCGATGTCTCGAAACTGCTGGCCTGGATGGAAGCGAATCAAAGCGAAGCCTTCACCGACTATCTGGCCAAGGAAATAGAAAAGCTGGCGCGGGCGGGCGCCGATTTTGGCGCGCTGGCTGCCAACACTCCACACATTGTCTTTGATGAACTGCGGCGGCGCTCGCGAATCCCTCTGCTTAGCATCGTGGAGGCTACTTGCGACGAAGCCCGATCTCTGGGATTGAAGCGCTTAGCTTTGTTTGGCACGCGCTTTACCATGCAGGGCCGATTTTATCCGGAAGTGTTCTCGAAGGCCGAGATTACGATCGTCGCACCTTCTGAAGATGAGCAGGCTTACATTCACGGCATCTATACAAAGGAACTTCTGAACAACATCTTCCTGCCAGAGACCCGCGACCGCTTGAGCGCTATAGTGGATCGGATGAAAGCGCGTGACAATGTCGAAGCCGTAATTCTCGGTGGGACTGAGCTGCCGTTGCTCCTGCGTGACCCGCAACACAATGGAATTCCCTTCCTCGACACCACCAGAATCCACGTCAATAGAATCGTCGCGGAACTGGTCTCTTAAGTGGTAGAATTCGCCCACAAATCTAAGCCTGAAGGCGTCCAAGGGGGCCGGCACCGACTAATGAATCAGGCACAGTTCTAAAGTGAAGTTTCGGGAGTACCAAACATGAACTCTACCAACCCATCAGTAACGCGTCAGGCGTTTCTATTTCTCTGCCTCGCTGCCCTGATCAATCTTACGCCGGGCGTGTCCAATGCTCAGCAACAGCGCCCCGATCAATCCTCAGACGACGTACTGCGAATTAACGCCGATCTGGTGCAGACGGCATTTACGGTAATCAATAAGAGCGGACGGTTCGTCGATGGTCTGGATCGCGCTCAGTTTGAGTTGACAGTTGACGGCAAGCCACGCCCGATCAGTTTCTTTGAACGCATCACTGCCGGCAGCGCCAGAGAAGCCCAACTCGCTTCTCGTAGTGGGCCGGGCGCCGCGACGGTGAAAGCTCCGGCGATTCCGCCATCAGTTCGCGGCCGCACGATCGTTTTCTTCATCGATGATCTGCACCTCTCGCCTGACAGCATGAATCGCACCAAGCTCATGCTGCGTCACTTTCTCGAAAGCGACATGAACTCCCGGGACTCAGTGGCGATTGCTTCAGCCAGCGGACAGATCGGATTTCTGGAACAGTACACAAACAACAAGCAAGTGCTGGATGCCGCCGTGGCGAGACTCAACCCGCGTCCCTACGATGTGCGCGGCTTTGGGACGGGCAGTACGAAGATGACGGAGTATCTGGCCCTCAGCATTGAGAACTCGAAATCTGATAACAAGGCAATGGCTTTCTATATTGGAGAATGTCTAAAGCTGGGCGCGCCTCCCAAGAACAGCCCGGCCTATGCGCAAGCAATCGCGGCCTTGCGCGTAGCCTGCGAAAACGAAGTAAAGAACAGCGCGCGCGCCGTGCTCATGCAGGCCGGCGCTATCACTCAGAACACTTATGCTTCGCTCGAGTCTCTGATGCGCTCTTCGGCGCGAGCGCCGGGACGAAAACTCGCTTTCTTTGTCTCCGATGGCTTTCTGTTGGACACCGGACCGCAGGGCCCAGGACTGCGCGATAAGCTCGACCGAATCATCGATGCCGCGACCCGGGCCGGCGTGGTTGTCTACACTATTGACGCGCGCGGTCTGGGCGCCGGCATGGTTCCGGATGCCGCAAACAGCCGGCCTCAGACTGGATCCGGAGACGCGGGCTTTGACATGACTATGGTGGGCGAAGTCTCTGCGACTCAGGATGCGATGAACGCCCTGGCAGAGGATACCGGCGGCCGAGCGCTCCGCAATCAGAACTACTTCGATCGCTGGGTGGGGAATGTTCTGGATGAGACTTCGAATTACTACCTGCTGGCCTGGCGTCCCGATAAAGAAGAAGAGAAGGCGGCAAAGTTTCGACATGTTAAGGTGACTGTCACCGGCCGTCCTGATCTGACCGTGCGCGTTCCCCGCGGTTATCTCGAAGGACCTCAACCCGTCACCGAAACTGCCGCTGTCTCTCCAGCGGACAAGCCCTCCGGAAACTCGAAAACCACCAAACCGGATGCTGACCTCACGGCTGCCATCAACGACTATTACCTCAGCAGCGCCGTGCCCACTATGCTGTCTTTGACCTATCTAAACACGCCTAGCAATGAGACCGTGTTGACTTCATCGATACAGATTGCCAATCGCGGTTTGTACTACGGCGACGACGGAAAACAGACGGCGACGATCAGGCTTGCGGGCGTAGTGCTGAATGACAAGGGAAAGATTTCCGCGAGTTTCAAGAACCAGTTAAACGTCAATCCCGTCACTACCGCAGAGTCTGATGCCTCAGGAGTTATTTACAACCAACACACGCCACTGGCGCCGGGTATTTACCAGGTGCGGGTAGCGGTGCGTGATGAAAAGAGCGGGCGGGTGGGCAGCGCGATGCAGTTCGTTGTGATACCGGATCTTGCCACGCGTCAATTAACCACCAGCAGCGTCTTGTTGGGCGGACAGGTTCTCGAGAATGTGAAGGACAAGGATGCGGGTCCTCAGATTCAACTAAGTGTGGACCACCGATTTTCGCATTTGGCGCGTCTCGGTTACTGGATGTTTATCTACAACGCCAAGCGTGACGCAGCTGGCGCGCCCAACCTGATCGCGCAGACCCATGTCCTGCGTGATGGACAGGTAATGCTGGCGTCACCGCAACGCAAATTGAACCTGGGCGGGCCGGACCCGGACCGGATTCCATTCGGAGAAGAAATGGCCCTGAAAACGCTGCCGCCCGGCAGGTACGATTTGCGAGTGACCGTGACCGACAGCATCGCCGGAACCAGCGTTACTCAAACCGTAGGCTTTGAAGTTCTGTAGGCGCTCTAGACAGCGTCTTTTGGGGAGTGTGTGAGTGCCAACCCGGTCTTCTCTGCGAAATCTCTGCGCCCTCTGCGACTCTGCGTTGAACGGTAAGCAAAATATATTCACCGCAGAGATGCAGAGAACGCTGAGGGGGCGCAGAGAATTTCAAATCAAATCGCTGCCGAGGTTCGCTTTAAGTCGACACCGATATCGCAAGTAAAAGGAGAATCCTCCATGAGATTAATTCGCCTATTCACCGTTACAGCCGGCTTACTCGGTATCTTCGTTTCGGGCGCTTCGGCCCAGGATGGACCGCCCAAAGCTGCCGTTCACGAAGTGACCGACACATATTTCGGCCAGAAGGTCCTCGACCCCTACCGATGGATGGAGGATAGCAAGAGTCCTGAAACGGCTGCGTGGATGAAGGCCCAGGCCGATTACGCGCGGGCTTATCTCGACCATCTGCCTGTCCGCACCCAGTTACTGAAACGGTTCGACGAGCTGAGTGAGACCGGCGTTCGCGTCACCGGAGTTCAACGGGCCGGTAATCTCTATTTTTATTACCGGGTAGCACCTGGCGAAAACGATCGCCGGCTCTATATGCGCGACGGCTTCAAAGGGAGTGAACGCTTGCTGATCGATCCCGACAAGATTTCTTCTCCAGGCAAACGTTACTCAATTGATTCCTACAGCGTGTCGTTTGACGGCAAGTATGTCTGTTACACGATCTCGCTGGGCGGTTCAGAAAACGGCGAGATGCGCGTGGTCGAAACCAGCACCGGCCGCGATCCGGGCGAGCGCATCGATCGCGCGCGTTTTGGCGCGGGCTCCTGGATGCTTGATGGGCGATCGTTTCTCTACAATCGGCTGCAGAAGCTTGCCGCGGGAGCGCCGCCGACAGATCTCTACCAGAAGAGTCGCGTTTATCTGCACGTCCTGGGTGCAAATCCAGACGCCGACCGAGTCGTCTTCGGTTACGAAGTAGATCCGAACATCAAGTTGGGACCCACACCGCTTCCGTTCGCCTTCGTTCCCATTAACTCGAAGTATGTTTTCGCGGTCGTGAATTCAGGAGTATCGCCTAACTCTGAATATTACGTGACCACCATCGACAAGATGACTCAAACGCCGATTCCATGGCGCCGAATCGCTTCGCTTGATGATGAGATTGCCGGCATAGATATCCATGGCGATGACTTGTATCTAAACACTTACCGAAGTACGCCTCGCTTCAAAGTGGTTCACATCAACCTCGCCCAGCCTGACCTGGCAAAATCAGATACGGTTTTTCCGGCGAGTGAGGCGGTGGTTATCTCTATCGGGACGGCGAAGGATGCGCTCTATGTGCAAACGCTCGACGGCGGCGTTGGCAAGCTCTGGCGAGTAGCCTACCAGGGCGGCGCGCCGCAGGCGATCAAGTTGCCATACGACGGCACGGCGTTTGTCGGCTGGACGGATACAGAAACTGAAGGTCTCTTGTTTGGCTTGACCTCATGGACAAAGTCCACGGCTTACTTTGCTTACAATCCCAAAACGCAGACCGCTACGGATACCACCCTCGTGCCGCCGATTCCGATCGATCTGTCGAGTATCGAAAGCGTTTCAGTCAAAGTAAAGAGCCACGATGGGGCGATGATTCCGCTGGTAATTCTTTATAAGCGCGGACTGAAGCGTGACGGCACGAATCCCACACTTCTCAACGGCTACGGTGCGTATGGCATTGTCAATACCGAACCGTTCTTTGCCTCGAACTTCCTGCCGTGGATCGAGCACGGCGGCGTAATCGCGCTGGCGGGCGTGCGCGGTGGCGGCGAATACGGCGAAGACTGGCACCTGGCCGGCAAAGAAAAAACCAAACCAAATACCTGGAAAGACTTTATCGCCTGTGCTGAATATCTGATTAGCGAGAAATACACCAGCCCGGCGCATCTTGCGGGTGAGGGCGGAAGCGCCGGCGGAATTCTGATCGGAAACTCGATCGTCGACCGGCCGGATTTGTTCGGCGCGGCAATCGACCAGGTAGGCGACAATAATGCTTTGCGATTTGAAATCACCTCTAACGGCGTACCAAATATTCCGGAGTTTGGATCGGTCACAAGTGAGGAAGGCTTCAAAGCACTCTTAGCAATGGACGCTTACCAGAAAGTGAAAACCGGGGTGAAGTATCCAGCAGTGTTACTGACCACCGGAATTAACGATCCCCGCGTCGAACCGTGGATGTCGGCGAAAATGGCAGCGCGCCTGCAAGCGGCGACCACCAGCGACAAACCCGTGCTGCTGCGAATTGATTACGACGCCGGCCATGGGTTTGGCTCGACCAAGCGTCAACGGAACGAACAAAATGCTGACATCTTCGCCTTTCTATTCCAGCAATTGGGATCGAAATGATCTTACGGTAGTCGTGTGAAATACTCACCGCCACGCGCTCTCTTAACGTTCCTGCGGCCCTACAATCGAGAGATCCGCGATCTTGCTTTGCAACTTCGCGCGCTGGTACTGGAAGAGATGGCTCCGTGCTACGAAAATATTTACGACGCCTACAGCGCGGTGGCGATCGGCTATGGCCGAAGCGATCGCTTGCGCGACGGTATTTTTCACATCGCGGTCTATTCAAAGCACGTCAACCTGGGGTTCAATGACGGCGCCACGCTTGACGATCCGAAAGGGATCCTGCAGGGCGCCGGCTCACGGATTCGACACATCACAATCAAGACCTCAGCGGATCTTGAAAGGCCAGTGCTACGCGCGTACCTTCACCGCGCGCGCAAGACCGCGTCGGCGGACCTGAAGAAGTTAGGAGAAGCGGCGCCGCCGAAACCCGCCGGGGTCATTTCAACGGTTAAGGCGATCTATCCAAAAAAGCGCCGGCCGAAGTGAGTTTAAGGTTTCGAGTTTCGGGTTTCAGATTTCATTAAATGAGGTAATCTCAGAATCGAAGTGACAGACCTCTGGTTTTGGGCGGGCTACTGATGGATTCTGACAGGCCCGAAGGGCTGCCATGCAAATAGCCCAGACCGTGAGCTCGGGGTGAGAGTCACCAACAAAACCGTTGAGGCCCGAGAGGGCCGACATGCGCGAAGTTTATGCCGGTCCTTTGGACCTCGCCAATGTTTCACAAATCCCTAACCACGACCTCACGGTTGCGGCTATTGCATGACGGCCCTTCGGGCCTCAAGCAAGGTGCTAATGAGATGAACAACTAACCAAGAGGACTAGCTCATGAATAGAAGAGGTGTGTTTCTTTCTCTCGCCCTGATGGTCACTCTCGGCGCCATCGCCGCCCCAGCCCAGCCCCGCGTCCCCACCGTCGACGACCTCCTTACCATCAAGTCCGTGGGCGGCACGCAGATCTCGCCCGACGGAAAATGGGTTGCATACACGGTCGGCTATGGTGACTTCAAGCAGGACGCTTTCATCAATCAGATTTGGCTCGTCGCCAGCGACACCGGAAAGAATTTTCAATTAACCCGCGGCGATCGGTCTTCGACTAATCCGCGCTGGTCGCCGGATGGCCAATGGCTCGCCTTTCTCAGCAATCGCCAGGACGACCGCAACCAGATCTTTGTGATCAATCCGGCGGGTGGCGAAGCGCAGCAACTAACTAAATCTGAAACCCCAGTCAGCAATTTCGCCTGGTCCGAAGACGGCCAGACGATCGCTTACACCGCTACGGAACCGACGCCACAACCTTTGAAGGATCGCAAAGACTATCTGGGTGATTACGACGTTGTGCGCGAAGGCTACAGCTACGTACATCTCTGGACCTTCAGCGTTCGCGAAGCGATGAACGCCCCGCTCGTGGGAAAGCAACGCACAAAGAAGAAAGACTTCAGTATCGATTCGCTCGCGTGGTCGCCGGATGGCTCGAGCATCGCGTTCAGCGCCACTCTGAATCCCGATTTGATTCAGGGCGTAACCTCTGACATTTATTTGATCAAGTTAGCCGACGATTCAGTGAAGAAGATTGTGGACTTGCCCGGACCGGACAATGGTCCGCGCTTCTCGCCCGATGGCAAGCAGATCGTTTTTTCCTCGGCGATGGGAAACAAGGTTTACTTTGCCAGCAACTCACGGCTTGCGGTCGTCCCGGTTGAAGGCGGCAAAGCCAATTCCATAAGCGAGAATTTTGATGAGAATCCTGGTTTGGTCGACTGGAAGGCTGACGGCATCTATTTTACCGGATTGCGACGAACGGCTTCACATCTGTTCCGAGTTGATCCAACCGGCAGTAAGATCGCGAAGATCTCCGCACCTGACGATTTGATGGCCGGGTCGTTTTCTTTGACTCGATCCGGAGACCGAATGGCTTTTGTCGCCGGCTCGCCGACCTCGATGAATGAAGTTTTTGTCTCCGACACCCGGAAGTTCTCGGCCAGGAAACTGACTAACATGACCGAGCAAGCCCAGGCCTTCACCCTCGGCGCGCGTGAAGTCATCTCGTGGAAAAGTCAGGACGGCACAACCATTGAAGGCGTTCTGATCAAACCAGCGAACTTCGACGCGACCAGAAAGTACCCGCTGCTCTGCATAATTCATGGCGGACCAACGGGAGTCGATCGGCCGCTGTTGCTGACGCCTGACTCTCGTTATTACCCCGCGGACATCTGGGCCGCGCG
>WNFS01008691.1_pt1 | contig 31472 bp, 23 predicted proteins | sample 5400141 | NCBI WGS metagenome assembly WNFS01 (sample SAMN13153358, study PRJNA577476) | soil metagenome | isolation source: 60 cm saprolite under Madrone tree | place: USA:California | collected 2016-06-14
TCGCCGTGCCGAAGTCGGTAACTTTCACCGTGTCGTCGGCCGTCAGCATGATGTTCGCCGGCTTGATGTCCCGGTGGACCACGTTTCTTTCATGTGCAAACTGCAGTGCGCTGCAAGTTTGCTCCATGATACGCAGCACGCGTGGCAGCGCAAACGCCTGCCCACCATCAAGATGCGCCTGCAAACTCTTGCCTTCCACCAGTTCCATCGTGATGTAGTACAGGCCGTCTTCTTCGCCAGCGTCGAACACCACGACAATGTTCGGATGGGTCAGCAAACCAGCTGCGCGCGCTTCCGTCTGGAATCGGCTAAGCAGTTCCGGGCGAGACAATCCCGTGCCTTCCTCGCTCAATTTGATGGTTTTTACCGCGACTGTGCGCCCAATCACCGGGTCCGTCGCCTTATAAACCACACCCATAGCGCCGCGGCCCAGCTCGCCGATAATCTCGTAACGCCCTGCTTTTAAACCGGTTGTCATCGATGTATTCGACTTTCCATCCACCACATCCATCGCGAGCCGTGCGCTACCGGTGCTGCTAAACCAATTGGTTAAATACGGGCAACTGCCCAAGGGCTGAACGCCTGTGGGGCACGCCCAAGCCGAATGCCGCACGTAGGAATGTTCCGTCTACCGGCTGCTAAAACACGGGAAACACGTCTGCCGACACCCGGGCACCCTATCATGCACAGTACCCACTAAAATTTAGGTTGGTCAACGCTACTGGGGTACCAGTGTTTCGCACTCGACACGTGGCGGGGCCCGGACGCAAATAGTGCCCCGGGTGCCTGCGCCAGTCTCCAAATCGAATCACTACCTTCTTTGCGCTCGCCCTATGGCCGTGGCATGGCTTCGCCGGGCGACATGCTGCGCTCCGGCACCGGCACGTTGGTCTCGCGGATGGGCCGGTCGACTTCGCCGGGCCGCGCTGGCGCTTCGAGGCCGTCCGTCAGCAAATAGCCTTGCAAGGCCAAGCCGTTGGTCCACACGCCTTCCAGCGCCGCGATGTACTCGATTTGTAGTTCGTAAAGCTTGCGCTGCGACTCCAGCACCCGGGGGTACGATGCCAGCATCTGGCCATACTTATCCACCAGCAGGCTGTAGGCTTTCTTGGCATGTGGCAGAATTTCGTCGCGGTACTCCACGGCCATCAGCTTGGCGTTTGCATACTCATCGACCACCGTGGCGGCACGCTCGCGCAGTGTAAGCGCCACGCGCGTCTGTTCTTGCTCGGCGCGATCCATATCCGCGCGAGCCGCGCCGATGTTGCCCTGGTGGCGGTTGAAAATCGGTATCTCCACGCTGGCTTCCGCGATTCCTTCCCAGCCTTTGGCCCACGGCACGCTTCCCAAAGTCTCGTGGTTATATTCCATACCGGCGCGGACTAAGATGTCCGGGATAGGCTCGCGCTGCGCCCGCGCCAGGACCGCTTGAGCGCGCCCCGTTGCCACTTGCGCAATCTCCACTGCAGGGCTCTGCTTGGCGATACTCTCCACGGCCTCTTCTTCATTTAGTTCCGGCCAGCCTCGCTCGAGATCACCCGCCACCGTCGCGAGCCGCAAAGTGGGTTGTCCAATCACCGCCGCTAGCGACGGATTCATCCGCCTGCCCGGTGTTCATCAATTCTCTCTGCGTCTGTGCGCTATCTTCCAGAATCTTCGCCAGATCGCGCCGCGCCTCCAGCCATTCCTGCGCTGCCAGTACGCGCAAAAAAGCCATCTTCACCGCGGTAGTGACGCGCGTGCGCTGCTCCTGGGCCTCGATTTCCGCCAGCTTGGTCTCCCTTCCAAAAACTTCGCGACTCTTTCCCAGTTTTCCCGCCGTCACGATTGTCTGCTGCACAAAAAATCCCTGCTTCCCGCCGCCAACTGAGCCGCCTCGAATCTCATCCCCGGTATAACCAATGGAAGGATTCGGGTAGAGGCCCGCCTGCTGCTGGCGCGCTTTCGCCGCCTGGATTTCGGCTTCCGCCTGCCGCAACGTTGGATTCGTCTCTCCAGCCATCTTCTCCAGCTGCTCGAGCGTGACAAGCTGCCCGCCCGCATTTTCTTGCGCGCGCCCCATACGCGGATATACCGGCGGGACCAGCGGTACATCTCCGTGGTGGTGATGGATCTGTTCCGGCATGGCCATTCCCGGCGGCATCTTCGAATCTTGCTGGGCAGGCTTTTCCTGCGCCCGAGCTACATTGACGAGCGACGTCGACCAGAGAATCGTTGTGGCGAGCGCCAAAGCTTTCTTTCGCATTTGGGATAGCGATACGGCCAATGGGGATTTCAACACGGAGGCCGCCCCGACCTGGTCGGCGTAGACGCCGTGCACAGAGAAGAGGAACTGGAGCCCGGATGAAAATTCTCTCTTACGACTCATGGGAGTGCTCCTTTTGTTCTGCAGTGCCGGCACTTTTGATTCGCTGCATCATCTGTTCGTACTCGCGATTGGGCAGCACGCGCACCAGGGTCATCATCCCCATCATGCCGGCGCTCCAATTCGACGGCAGACCGTGGGTCTCCGGCTTTTCGACGGCTTCATCCATTCCCATTTCCATGAATGCATCTTGCGGAAAACCTGGCACGCTGTTCGCGTTTTCTGCAATGGGAGAATGATGAACGTGTTCGAACGGCACGCTTTTCGCCAGCGTTTCCATCTGGCTCAAGGCTCTCGCATCGGTCGTGTTCGCTGTCTCGATCATGCGGTCGCGCAAGAGATCCATCATGCTGTTCATCATGTGGTGGGGCAGGTGGCAGTGAAGCATCCACGCTCCCGGATACTTGGCGTCGAACTCCACCACGCGCGCTTGCGCCACGCCCACCAACACCGTATTCATCGGGTACCACGTGGACTCCGGCGCGCGGCCGCCTTCGGTGCCGGTCAGAACGAATTGATTTCCGTGCAAATGAATGGGGTGGTGATCCATGCCCATATTAATGATGCGTAATCGCACGCGGCTGCCGAGGCGCGCGATCATCGGGGTGATCGCCGGTGCGGAGACTCCGTTAAACGTCAGCCAGTTGTATTCCATCGCCGCCGAGTTCGGCACGCGATTGTTCGGCAAAACGGCCCATTCCTGCAAAATCACGCCAAAATCATGATCGGCGTGCGGCTTGTAGGCCCGTTCCGGATGCGCTACAAAAAATCCGATCATCCCCATCATTTCCTGCATTGCTCCGTGCGAGTGGTAAAAAAACGTTCCCTCCTGATGGACCGTGAATTCGTAATTGTATTTTTCTCCGGGTGCGATGGGCTTTTGGCAGATCCAAGGCACGCCATCCTGCTCGATCGGAACTTCGAGGCCGTGCCAGTGGATGGAAGTCGATTCCGGCAATCTATTCTCGAAAATAATGCGCACGCGGTCGCCTTGTTGCACTTGAATAGTCGGCCCCGGGCAGCTGCCGTTGTAGCCCCATGCGTCGATCGTCTTGAACGGAGCGATTTTTCGCTTCACTGGCTCGGCAACGAGCTTGAAAACTTTCACGCCGCCATCCATTTCGTGCGGCAGGTCCGCCAGGTCCGGCGTGAGCATCGGTAAGAATGGATCGGGCCTTGCTGGCGTGACTTCCTTTTTATTGGCACGGTCGTCCCGACTGTGGTGGCGTCCCTGCTCAATCTCTCGCGCCTTTTGCGAATCATTCTGAGGCGTACTTCCCCGTAAAGCCTCCGCCAATCCTAGAAATCCCGCGCCCAAAAAAGTTGCGTCCTGAAAAAATCTCCTTCTCGTGCCGCTCATTCATTCCTCCCCGAATTGCTGTTCTAGCCGTTAGATAACGTGGATTAGCGGATCCCGTCGCCTTCGCAGCGGATTAACAGCTGCGCCACGAAAGTACGAAATTTCACATCCTTAGGCGATCGACTTCGTTTGGATGGATTCGGAAGAGAACTTCACATGCGAAGAATGGTGGTCAGCAGGAGGAGATCTTGGGATTTTAATGGAACTCGATGCAGGCCGAAACGCCCTAGGCTTTCCTCCAAATTCCCAAGGGCATGCCCGGACGAGACACCTCTAACTGCTGGCGCGGGGTCATTCTGCCCTTGCTGCGAGAGCCATGACTGCTCATTTGCTTTGACGAGCACCGCGGAAAAGTCAGCAGCACCGCAAGCCTTGCTCGGGGCGACCAAATGTTCGGCGCCGCTAGCTTCTATGGCGGACATCTTGTGGCACTGATTTTGATGGGCGCCCGAAGAACAGGCGCTCGCTGCACAGAGCGGCGCACACACCGGCGCAACCAGCAAACCCAACGCAATCACGAGGGCAAGCACGCTCGCGTTCGCCGGACGGTTCCGAACTGGAATCGTTTTGTTCATTCTTATTTACTCACGCTACCCTGTCGCTCTCCAGCCGTCAACTCTCACTTCATTTGGTGTTTTCCCGCTTCTGCGCGCGGTTCGATTGCCCTAATATCCATGCCCGTCCGAATCACTCTCCACTTCCACTTTTCCGGCAAAGGAACGGTACACGAACGTGAAGTAGCCAGCGGCAAGAATCATCCCGACAATCCACCAAATGAACCCGACCTTTAATCCGTAGGCGCCGGCCTTTGCTCCGTCCACCGTCAGCGAATACACCGGATTGCGCGCGGGCAATACCATGGGATATACGCCGAACACCGCGCTCGTCAGCATCCCCGCGAGATATGCGCAGGACGCGAAAAATGCTTTCCTTTCTTCGTGCTTCTTTAATTCGAACGCGACGCCTGCAAGCCCAGCGACCGCAAGAAGCGGCAATACTAACCCTAAAGGCCAAGTAACAAAATTCTCTTTAATCTGCGGTTGCAACTGAAATGTCACGGCAGTGACGGTCGCAGTGAGCGCAACGACGCCCCACCAAATGTGCCCAGCAAGCCGTTTCGCGCGATCGTTCACCGCGCCGCTCGTTTTTAGTTGAACCCACAACGCGCCGTGCAGGACCAGCGCGAGCAACGCCAGCACGCCCACCAAGATCGTGTACCAATCGAGAATGCCCGTTTCTTCTCCTAGCTGGAAATTCGTCCACAACGGCTCGAAGAAATAACCGGTAGCGTCGAGCGGAACGCCGCGCACAACGTTTGCCAAAGCCGCGCCGTAGAACACCGCCAGCAACAAGCTAGATGCGCAAAACAAGAAATCCCAGAACGGATCCCACACCGCGCTCTTTATGTGGTTGCGAAACTCGATCGAGCTCCCCCGCAAAATCAACAACCACAGCACGATCGTCAACGGCAAATAAAATCCGCTGAAACCGCTCGCATACAGCGCGGGGAATGCAAAGTAAAGCACTCCTCCCGCCGCAATCAACCACACTTCATTTCCGTCCCACACTGGTCCGATGCTCGCCAGGACTTGTCGCCGCTCTGCATCTGTCTTGGCAACGAGCAGATGAATCGCGCCCGCGCCCAAATCAAACCCGTCCAGCAAAACGTAAATCGCGATCATGATCGCTACGAGGCAGAACCAGATTGTTCCCATCTCGTCCTCCTCAATCTCAATCCGCTGCAACCGAGATTCGCGCTTCTGTCCGCGAATCGCCTTCGTCCGGCCCGGGCCCCTCTGCAATCTCGCGGTAAATCAAGAACAACCACAAAATCCCCAGCACCGTGTACATCCCCATAAATCCAATTAGCGTGAACCATGCGTTGCCCGCGCCTACGCGCGGCGAAACTCCCTCGGATGTCCGCATCAATCCGTAAATCAACCACGGCTGGCGGCCTAATTCCGCTGTCATCCATCCCGCAGTGTTCGCGATGTACGGCAAAGGCACGCTGATCATCAAAATCCAGAGCATCCACTCGGAGCTATAAAGCCTTCCGCGCCACAGCAAAAATGCCGCCACCGCCATTACGGCGATAAAGATTGTCCCCAGCCCAACCATCAGGTGATAGCTGAAATACAAAAGCGGAATCTGGTCGGGCCACTCATTTTCTGGGAAAGCTTCCAGTCCGCGAACGTTCGCGCTCCAGTTTTGATAAGTGAGAAAACTCAGCATCTTGGGGATCACCAGCGGATTGTCCAGCTTGCGATTTTTCACGTCCGGCTGCCCGAGAATCGCCAGCGGCGCGCCTTGCTCCGTTTCGAAGAGACCCTCCATCGCCGCGAGCGTGACCGGCTGGTTCTGCGCGATCATTTTTCCCTGAGCGTCGCCGCTGGGAAAAAGTTGCAGCAACGCGGCGACAGCGCCGACCAAAACGCCGCCTTTTACAAATGTTCGTCCATACGCTTCATGACGGCTCGTCAGCAAATAAAACGCACCGACCGCGGCCATTACGAAGCAACCGGTCTGCACCGCGCCAAGCATAGTGTGCGCATATTGCCAAAACGCCCACTTGTTCAGCAGAAGGCTCCAGAAACTCGCCAGCTCTATCTCGCCACTCTTCATAAACCGGTAGGCCACAGGATGTTGCATCCACGCGTCCGTTGCCACAATCAGAAATCCCGAGAGCCACGATCCGAGCCAAACCAAAAACGCCGCCCACCAATGACCCACGCGGCCCAGCTTTTTCTCTCCAAACAAAAACAGTCCTAGGAAGCTCGACTCGAGGAAAAAAGAAAACACTCCTTCCATAGCCAGTGTCTGTCCAATCACGCCGCCCGCGGTTTTCGAAAATGCCGCCCAATTTGTGCCGAACTGAAACTCCATGGGAATGCCAGTTACAACTCCAAGCGCAAAATTAATTCCGAAGATGCGCGCCCAGAACCGCGCTGCGCGATTGTAGTGTTCGTCGCCAGTCCGCAGCGCTTTCGTCTTCAGGTAGACAAGGAGCAGCGTCAGACCCATCGTCAGTTGCGGAAAAATGTAGTGGAAGGTAATCGTAAATGCGAAGTGCAGCCTGTGAACGTTCAGCGCTTCATTCATTGCAACCCCTCGCTGCTTCTCACTGCTTCAGTGATCTTCAAATCCTCGAGTCACACTGCGCCGTGGATTTATTAGCAGCATTGTCCCACTTTCGCCGTGACGTGGGACACTAATTGGAAACTTCGGGCAAATTGTTTCAGATTTGCGGTCTGAATGGTGGTTCCGTAAAGAGGGCAGATCGCCGTCCTGAATGAACAGCCAAACAATTTAGCAGTTCGGCGGTATCACTTCCTTCGTCGAAGCTCTGACATTCCTAGTCCAAGGAGATCGGCAACGTTGCGCCCAGGGAAGATAAAAACTCTTCGAGCGGCGTATATCAAACCGATGGCTGTTTCCCCTTTTCCATCGGCCATACCCACAGGGCGAGAATGGTGGGGGATGGCCAGGGCCGGGACGAGCGCCCCTCAGCCCGGCCTCGCATGATTTCCTTTGCGTTGCCCGTAGCGTCCGGCTGATCTTCAACATTCATGCTTTGGTGATGGACGAAGTGTTCGTCACTGGCCACTGGCATATTGTCGAACATGCCTCCACACCCCGCAGCCGCGCAGGTCAGCCGCCGAGAAGCCCGGAGGCATTGCGGTGATCTGCGCGGCTAAGTCAAATGATTGACCACAGCGGGCACATATCCTTCTCCGCCATCACAAACCGGAACTAGGTCTGCTGCGATCAATGAAAACGAATTCGCGCAACCCGGACAATCTAGATTGACGACCCGATGCAACGGAATTTGGAGAATGTACTGCGGCCACATCAAGCGGAGCGTCTGTTTACACCGAGGGCAAGCAGTGACTTGAACTGCCAGAGTTTCTGAACTTCCAACACAAATGCGGGGACGTAATGCCGCTGCGATCAAAGGTTTCATGGAATCCTCAAGGTAGGGAACGGAGGATTCGTAAAGGAACAGGGGAGAGAATTCTAGCGCTCTTCTGATAGTTTTTGGAAGGCTCGCCATCGCCAGCCCGCTGTCGGCACTTGTCCGATAACCGCGTTAATCATGGAGCTGACCCAAAGTAACCGGCCGGTGATAAGCTCCGTTCCCAATTCTGCTCTAACGACCGTTTGCATTGGCGCGTCCAAGGTAAGGGCTTGAAAACCCTTGTCTCTGCACCCCGCGCTATGCCTGTTTGTCCCTCGCCTGGGCCCGGTCATCCCAAACAATTTGCTTTCCGAAAACCGTGCCGCAGAATTGCAGAGTCACCGTAACCCCATTCTTGATGTCGCCTGATAAACGGGAGCACGACCTTGGATACATTGAAAACCGGCACGCTCGCACCTGACAGTTTCTCGATTCGCGGCGAAGCGCACTCGACTGAGACAATGCCTCGAGTCGCCATCCCCATCCTTGTCGCGCTCTGCACAGCCAAGCTGCTGCTGCACCTCTTCACCAGCGTCGGCCATTATGGCTACTTTCGCGACGAGCTTTATTACCTCGACATGGCCCGCCACCTCGACTGGGGCTACGTCGATGCCGCCCCGCTGATTGCTGTCTACACTAAGGTTGCGATGATGATGGGCGGTTCGTTGGCGGCGCTGCGCATCCTGCCTGCACTCGCCGGCGCTGCACTCGTCGCGCTCACCATCCTAATCTCACGTGAACTCGGCGGCGGAAGGTATGCTCAGCTTCTCGCCGGCATCGCCATTCTGCTCTGCCCCGCTTCCCTGGCAATGGACAGCCTCCTGACCATGAATGCCTTCGAGCCTCTCTTCTGGATGGGTTGTATCTGGGTCATCGCGCGTATCTTGCGTAGCGGAGATTCGAGGCTCTGGCTGTGGTTTGGCGTCCTTGCCGGTCTAGGCCTTGAGAACAAACACTCCACGCTGTCGTTTGGATTCGCGGTCGTCCTGGCCCTCCTTCTGACCCATCATCGGCGCGAGTTCGCGCGACAGTGGATCTGGATCGCGGGGGCCATTGCTCTCGCGCTTTTTCTGCCCAACATCATCTGGCAAATCCGCCATCACTTCCCGACCATCGAAGACCTCGCCAACGTCCGTCGCGAAGGCAAGAACGTCGTGCTCGGCCCGTTGGCATTCGTCAAGGAGCAGATTATCGACATGCACCCGATCCTCCTGCCGGTGTGGCTGGGGGGCCTAGTGTGGTTTCTCCGCGACCTCCGCTGGCGCCTGCTCGGTGTGATCTTTGCAGTTTTCTTTGTCACGATGGTAGTAGCTCACGCCAAGAACTACTATGTGTTCCCGATTTATCCGATGGTCTTCGCGGGTGGCGCTGTGGCGATAGAGCGATGGCTGGCAACCCGCGCAGTCTGGACACGTGTGGCTGTCATCGCCGTCATCGTGCTCGCAGCGCTCCCCGCAATCCCGCTGGTGACGTGGATGCTGCCGCCGGAGACACTCCTCGCTTATCAAAACGCTATCGGGTTCAAACTCTCCAAGGCCGAGGTGCACCAAGAGTCGCTTTTGCCTCAGCCGATTGCCGACCAGTTCGGATGGCCCGAGATGGTAAGTGAGGTCGCTACCATCTACAATTCGTTGCCGCTGGACGAGCGAGCCAAAACAGGCATCTGGGCAGGCAACTACGGCGAAGCCGGCGCGATTGAAGATGTGCAAGCGAACTGCACTTCCTTTCAGGCCTTCGAGCACCACCAGCGTTTCGGCATGGGAGCGGAAAACACACCGATGTATCTCTGCCGCGACGTCCAGTTTGATATTCAGAAAATCTGGTGGCACTCCCACCACTGGAATTAGGCAAACAGGCCGACCTGCAATGCGACACTCAGTGTCCTTAAGACGGACTATTTGTGGCTCCTTAACTTCTCAAATCCTGATAAGTCGTGCCAAACCGGACATCGCTGATCAGCACTCGTCCGGCGTTTACCAGGCATCACTGACTGCGCAGGCTTCGCGGCCTCTGAGGAGTGGTATAGTTTGTTCCTTGCCCGCGGCATCTTTCCCTCACATCTGAGGCTGCTTGCATGATTGCCGAGTCCCTCGAACCGACGGTGCGCGTTTCGTCAGCCCGTTCGCTGTTTGTGTTCTTCGCGCTGGCGTTCGCGCTGATGTGGATTTGTTTCTTTACCGTCGCCTTCGTGCCGATACCGGCAGGCTCGCCGTTGGGGGGCGCCTTGATCTTGCTCGGGGCGTTCGCTCCGGCATTGGCGGCCCTCGCGGTTACGTTCCGCGCAGAGGGCCGCTCTGGCGTGATCGCGCTCCTTCGTAGAATTACGAGGTGGAGCGTCGCCGCGAAGTACTACGTCTTCGCACTTGGATTCATGATTGCGCTTAAGCTAACCGCTGCGATGATTTACCGCGCCTCAACCAGTTCATGGCCGCGCTTTGACACCTCGCAGTGGTACCTGATTCCGTTTGCCATGGCATTTTCGACCCCGTTTCAGGCCGGAGAGGAAATCGGTTGGCGCGGCTATGCCCTTCCCCGACTGGCGGACCGTTTCGGACTGGGAAGCGCGAGTGTGCTGCTCGGGTTCATCTGGGGCCTATGGCATCTGCCGCAGTTTTTCATTCGCGACGGCGATTCCTATCGGCAGGCCTTTCCGGTATTCGTGCTGCAGGTGACCGCGATGTCCGTGGCGTTTGCTTGGCTGTACGCGCGCACCAACGGCAGCCTGCTCTTGACCATGCTGCTGCATGCGGCGATCAACAACTCGAAGGACATTGTCCCGTCAGGGGTTCTCGGTGGAACCGACACGTTCGGATTCCACGCGTCGCGCATTTCGTGGATTTCGCTTGCGCTGCTCTGCGCCTCTGCCGCGTACTTCCTGAACGATATGCGAAAGCAAACGATGGGAAACACCACAAATGCGATTAGCACCTGAACGAAGACAGTCGATGTGCCGGGGCGAACGGGCACTTTTCCGGTAACGGCGTTACCAGGCACTTGGATGAAGAACTCCTAAATTGTTCGACGGACTGTTTTCCCTGGCGCTATGATCAGCACGATCATCTCGAGGCCATTCGGTGACACGATGTCAATCCCAGGGGTAAAGGGATGCACCATTTGCGGAGACTCTGGCTGCCACTGTTGGCAATCTCGTTCCTGACTCCTGCCCAAGGGAAAGAAGTTGGGGAGGGAGTGATCCAAGGTGTGGTTCTTGGTGAAGGCGGGCAGCCAGTTCGCGGTGCCAAGGTACATGCCGAGTTGAATGCCATAGCAATGGCCAAGAAAATTCGCTACGTCGAAACGGACGAGAACGGTTTCTTCCTGATAGACCGATTGGACTTTGGCAAATACTACGTTGGCGCGATGAAGGAGGAGGAAGGCTACGGGAATAGTGATTCTTCCTTCTTCAACGACAATCCTCTCCCAATGGCTCAGATTACTGCTCAACACAGGTCTGCGGATGTGGTGGTGAATCTGGGACCGAAAGCAGGAATCTTGACGGGGACAATCAGCGATGCCCTAACGGGGAAACCCATTCTGGCTGGTTTCGATTTAGCGCAGGTGAAAGATCGCACCAGGTGGATGGGTACGTCGGCATCGCCAAATTTTCGGGTGTTGATTCCCTCCTCGAAAGAAATAGAGGTGAAAGTTTCTGCACCCGGGTATGCGGCATGGGTTTACCCCGACCCTTCAATTCCATCTCAAGTTCTACGTATGGACCCCGGTTCCGAAATTCATCTGGACATACAATTGAAACCGGTGCACGACCGGAGCCTTCCCGTCTCCAGATTCTTGATTCCCGAGGGATACGTTGGTTGGTTACGCGTAGAGTATGACGTTGAATGCTTTCCTCCAATCCCTGTCGGGGATGGAGTGAGGATTCTTCGATTTGCTCGTGCCAACGTGTTGGAGACTTCTTCTCCAATGCCTGAGGATGCAGCCGAACGGCAGTACTTTTACTACGCGGAAGATGGTTCCGAGCGAGACTTGGCGGCGGACTATCGAAACGGAAATGGAATGATTTGGCAAGAAACCCCCGGCTCTCGTGGCGGGAAAATGAGAATGTTTATATTTTTCGTGGGGACTGAAGAACAGTCCAAGAGCCGACCACACACCGGATTTCTGGCTCCTCTCTGTCCGTGAGCGGTGCTGACTAACCGCGAAACTTCTCACAGTGCCTGATTAGTTACGTTATCGGACAAGTGCTTTTGGGACCATTTTGACTTGTCCGGTTTCCGCGTTTACCAGGCATTAGAATGTTCTGTAATGACGATTCGCGCCGCTTGCACCATGACTGTTATTTTTGTCAGTGTGCGGGTATCAACGAAACGGCTAGTTATGGGAAGTGAAGCGGTCCCTACGGCATAGGATGTTGGCGATGGCTCGGAAGCGTGCCCAGAGACTTTACACGTCAGGATCTCGGGGATTCAGCATTTTCTAGGGGGAGATTGATCTATGCCCGCCTCGGGAATTGCTGCCGTGCCGTCAGGCCTGAAGTCACGATTTTTTGATGGATTGGCGCAGCGTGACCTTGAGACTATCCGGGCAGCAGCAAAGGAGCGGCGCTACCGCGCCAGTTCCGTCATCACAAACCAAGGTACCCCTGCAGAAGATTTGTTCCTGCTAACCAGCGGCCACGCAAGATATTTTTACCTCACGCAAGATGGTCACAAAACTCTTCTGCTTTGGCTTACGCCTGGAGATATCCTGGGCGGTGCGGCGTTTTTATCCATTCCTTCCACGTACCTCCTCAGCACGGAAGCGGTAAGAGACAGCTCGTTCTTGGTATGGGACCGCGCCACAATTCGGAGCCTCGCGGCGAATTACCCAAGGCTGCTGGAGAATGCTCTATTTATGGGCTCCGACTACTTGGTTTGGTATCTAGCCGATCACGTAGCGCTAGTTCGCAAAACAGCGCGCGAAAGACTTGCTCAAATTCTAATTCACCTGGCGGGAGTTATTGGCCAAAAGGTTTTAGGGGGAGTTGAATTTGACGTCACAAATGAGGAGTTGGCCAGCGCGGCGAACATCACCCCGTTCACCACAAGCCGTCTCTTGAGTGAATGGCAAACCAACCGTGCCGTCTTGAAGCGTCGAGGCAAAATACTGCTTCGCTCTCCCGAGCGCTTGCTCCTACCTGTGGTTTAATCCTCTGCTCATTCCTCCCGCCAGTGCTTCTCTAATTGCTCTTTCAGCAATTTCAAAGTCGTCTTCGGGCGTCAATTCCTGGTAAGTCGCGTAATCGGAAACTTGAATCCACTTGGACGGTAACGGCTAACCAGGCAAGTGAAGACATCGGGGGCCGACACCCCCAACTGTTGAAGCAGTGTAGGGTCCAATTGTGCTTTAATTATCACGCCGTGCGCTTTTTGAATTTGACTCTATTCCCCGTCATTTTCGTGGTCGGGATGTCACCGGCGGCTCAGGCACAATCGTCAATTGACCGTCCAAAAGTGGCTATTGATGTCGTTGAACTCGAAGGCACTCGTTTGTCCGAAGCCATCCAACAGCAATTAGTGACGTCCTTGAAACAGAGTGAATGGGAAGAGGCCTCCGACTGGGTAGCCAATTTGGAAAGCCTTGTGGTTCGCGCAGAGACCGACGGTTGGCCGGATAGGGAGAATCAGGGGTATCTCGGCTTTTCTGTCTCGGCGCGATGGAAACCGCTACGCCGAGAACCGGGTTTGGTCCATGTTCTAGTAACCGTTCACGTCGACGAAGGTCAGCAAAAAAGGCTGGGGAAAATTGCGTTCCGTTACGTCGGGGACCACTTGGGGGCGCCGGTTTTCGACTCAGATGACCTGCGGAAGCTAATTCCGTTGATGGATGGGGAAATATATAATCGCGAGAAATACTATGCTGGTCTTTCTGCCGTGGCACATGCCTACGCCGAGCGGGGATTCATCGACTGTACAATCAACCAGACTATGCAAGTAGACGACGTTAATCAGACTGTTGCACTGGTGATGGCTATAACCGAAGGTCCGCAATATCGTTGGGGAAACATTCAAGTGCGAGGTCTTGGCCCTAAGCTAGAGGAAATCCTTAGGACACGATTGATGACAGGTACCGCGGTAAGTCCAAAACTCATTCGGGACTTCTACCAAGAGTACAAATCTCTTTTGCCTATTGGTGCGTCCCCTGAAACCGTTAAATGGGAATCTGACGCGCAGCATGCGATTGTAGACTTGACGTTCAATTTCAACACCCCTGAAACACGATCAGTTCACGATTAAAATAAACCGGGTTTTGGCCTGTCGGGATTCTAACGACCGCTTTAAGTGGACGATTAACGCCGTTACCGTCCAAGTGGATTCAAGTTTCCGATTACGCGTTACCGGACATCTCAAAGTCGCGCCGGGAAACACTACTCTGTTATTTCTTCTCCCACAAATCCGCGAACAGCTTTACCGTGGCTGGCCCATGTCCGGCGTAATGATTATTAGCGTACGCAAATAATTTCCGAATCTTCTTGGTGTTTATCATCTGCTTGAGGACATTAACCAAATTCTTCAAATCGTCGCTGCGATCAACGACGGACTTATCCCAAGTCTCCGTCAGCTTCTCGATACCTTTACGGTCGCCCAAAGTAGAATGCCACAGCACAGGGAGAAGATGTGGCAAGGTCCTTCCTGCCCCTATCGCTCTTCAGCACGGCGGGGTTTGACTGTGTTTTTCACCGCAGCCAGCTTATCCAGCGAATGAGCAGCAGTCTTTGCCAGAACGTCGCACCGCTTGTTGTCTTCGTCGTTCGCATGTCCCTTGACCCACTCCCAAACAACTTTGTGAGGGCGCTCTAATCGTTCGACTTCCTCCCACAATTCACGGTTCTTAACTGGCTGCCTTCCCGGCTTGCCTTTCACTTTGTGGACCCATCCCTTGGACTTCCAGCCATGAATCCACTTCGTCATCCCATCTTTTACGTACGTTGAATCCGTCCTGACAAGAACTTCGCAAGGTTCCTTCAATACACGCAATCCCTCGATCACTGCTCGAAGTTCCATTCTGTTATTTGTCGTGTCACGCTCGGCACCACTCAATTCTCGGATGTGGTCCTTGTACCGAAGAACACAAGCCCATCCACCCGGACCTGGATTCCTGATGCACGCGCCATCAGTAGTCAAACAAACCTGTTTCATTCTGTTAAAGCCGTCCTCTCGGTACCTGGAATTGTTGACAGCACTGCCAGCGCAAAGGATACTACTCGCAGCACGGACTCCTAGTAGATATACCTACGGCGGCATCCCAAATGTCGTCCCGAAGGGTACAGCCCGGAATAGACCTTGCCTCAAGATGGCGGTAGGAAGTAGCACCGACCATTGAACCTGAGCGAGTAGACCGCTTCTTTGCATCGGGTCGCGGACGCAAAAGCAGGGGAGGCAAGAACGCAAAACGGGCCTGGGCCTAGGTTGAGCAAACGGAATCCGGCAGATGACACTTCTCTAGGAGTGTCCAAATGCCGGACAAGGTTTCGCTCAGTAAGAAGGCAATCCAATCGATTGAGAATTTTGAAAGAGTTGCGCTCCGCGTTCTGGAAGCTGCGGACAGGGTGAGTTTTCGCCTATTGCTATATGCTTTGGCACTCTGGCACGTCTATCGCTACATCATGGGTTAGCACTAGGCAGTAGTGGTATCCTCTGCCGATGAAGCAACCAAAAAACAGCCCAAGAAAAAATGGGAGAGGGTTCGCAGAATGAGAAATAACCACACCGGACCGCCTCCAGAGCCCGGTCGGAATGATCCGTGTCTATGTCCTATTGGGTACTCGTGCAGACCGCTAATCTTACACGACAGAATAACGGTTACATCGTCCGCCCGGTTATTCAAAATCTCGGTAAGACTATAGCCAGAATTCGCAAAATTTCATTGGGTGGAACTAAGCCGCGTCAAATCAGCGAAAAATTGGAGGCGACTCCGGTCTATGAAGGACAGTACGATTTTGATTTCATCTTGTGCCCCGAACAAGAATTTCCACCAGAGGAGGTTCCTTTTATCCTTGTCAATGGCGACAATATTGCTGCCATTCAAGGGTTTGTTCTCAAGCTCTATATCTATGGGGTTGTGGAATACCTTGACCTCTCTGGCAAGGAGAGGGTTACGGGATTCGTGCTTTTCTACGACCCGCCCCGCTTTTTGCCTTACTTGGGAGCACCGTCCAACTATTACAAGGCCACATGAGGGATCGCAAACCGCGTCAACAATGATATTATTCCTTATCGTGCGCCCGTAGCTCAGATGGATAGAGCAAGCGGTTCCTAACCGCTAGGTCGCCAGTTCAAACCTGGCCGGGCGCACCAGAAATACCCACTGCATACCCAAAGCATACCCAAAGCATACCCACTCCTGCCCCAAGCATGCCATTTTAGGGCGTTCTAAGCCCGATTACGGGTTTGTAAGTCCTTGAGAACAATGAGAGGCGTTACATTGCGGAGTTTAGGAAACCGTTGCTCTATCCATCTGAGCTACAGCCCCGATCTTCTATATTGTAATACGTTCCCAGGCCAACGCGCCGCAGCCCTTGGCCTCGTCGTCACGGCGAATCAATTCGGGGGCCTGCTGGGCGGCACAGGGCGCACCGGGTCCGGTTGCAGTCCGGGAGCGACTCTGTCGATACGCAACTTTTTGAAAATCGTCGGCCAGTATTCTTTCAACAGGTTGTTACCCGCGCTGAAAGCGAGGCGAATGCCGTAGCGCTCAAACGTTTTTTCCACGGTTCTTTCCGAATCCGGAAGATACGTATTCGCCAGTCCCTCTGCCGCCAACGGCCCCAAAGTTCCGGGCCAATTAAAAGTTTCGCTTCCCGCATCCGTTCGAATCACCAGTGCCCGTCGCAGCGCATGCCCTGCGCGCGCCTTGAACCCGCCGTTCAATTTCACAAAGTATCGAGGATCTTCGCCGAGGACAGCGGGCAGCAAGAACGTCCCAAAAAAATGGCTGGAGGCACCGGTGGCCATCGACGACCCAAATCGCTTTCCGAATCCCTCGCCGCCTTGCCCGTATCCGGCCAAGGTGCCGCGTGCTTCGCTGATTCCCGCGCCGGCCGCCGAACTCAAAATTTGGGGAGGCGATATACTCTTGTCAAAGAACAGCTCAAATTTCTGCAGAGAACTGAGCGACCCTGGCGTGGTCGCCAACTCAGGATAAAAGAACGACCTTCTCGCAACCAGCCCCATGGGCGTCTGCCAAACGTTTTTGTCTTGTTTCTGCGCCGAATTATTCTGGACTTGTTTGGGCGCCGGCGCATCGGGCAAGTTCGTGCGGTCCGGCCTTTCCTGCGCCATCGTGGCCCGGCTCAATAGTAAGAATGCCCCCGCCGCCAGCAAAACCTGGGTCCGTCGCTTCATCGTGGCAATCTTATCATGCGTCTTCTGATGCTTGCCTCCCACTCAGTCGATACAACTTTTTTTGTTCCGCGTTCTACGCCGGTTCTTCGTGCGCCCAGATATCGGCCTTCAAGCTTCGCCAAATAAGATGTGAAAGAGACTATCTGAGTTATTAAGTATTTTTTTCGGTAGCACACTCTGCGTATCCCTATAAGGCAATTAGGCCTAAACACATTTGGGACGTCTTGCCCTGAGCAGGCGGATCTCAGTCCAAGGCTCCCTCCGTTCCGCAGTTCAAAAATCGCCCTTCGCAAGCCGCCAGCCAGCTCTGTTCTGCCTGTCTCCGCGAACTCGGCGTCTCCCCGTTATCTTATATCTTTGCGTGTCGCGAGTCGCCATTTACCCTCCCCGTGCTATCATTTCTTACACTCCGTCACTCAGCCCTGCCGAATTGGAGACTGTCATGAAACGCACCCTTCGTATCATTGCCATCGTTGTCGTGGTCTTGATCGTTCTCGTTGTCGTCGCACCATTTCTGATTCCCGTTGACAAGTTTCGTCCCACCATTGAAGAGAAAGCTTCCCAGGCGCTCGGCCGTAAAGTGGAGCTCGGCAATCTAAGTCTTTCTCTCCTCAGCGGCTCGCTCTCCGCTGAAAGTATTTCCATTGGCGATGATCCCAAGTTCAGCACATCGCCATTCCTCACTGCCAAATCGGTCAAAGTCGGCGTCGACCTCATGCCTCTCATCTTCAGCAAAACTCTCAACGTCACGGGCATCACTATCGAGAGTCCAGAAGTCATACTTCTTCACAATCCCGCGGGCCAGTGGAACTATTCCACTCTCGGCGGCGCGGCCGCCAAGTCTGCCCACAAGCCGGCCGCAAACTCTTCCACTTCGCCCGCCGATCTGTCCGTCCAGAAATTTACTCTTAAAGATGGCCGCATCACTGTCGGTTCCACGGCCAGCCAAAAACGCGGCACCTACGACCACGTCAGCGTCGTCGCCTCTAACTTTTCCATGACTTCCAAGTTTCCCGTTACCGTCACCGCCGACCTTCCTAACGGCGGAAAGTTCAAGCTCGATGGAAATGCCGGACCCATCGACCAGGAAGACGCTTCCCTCACTCCGATCGACGCCAAGCTAGAGGTCACTTCCCTCGATCTCGCCTCTACCGGCTTTGTCGATTCGAGCGCCGGTCTCGGGGGCCTTCTCGATCTCAGCGCCGATCTTTCCTCGCAAAACGGCGAAGCAAAAACCAAAGGCAACGTCAAAATCTCCAAGGCTCTTTTCGTTGCCGGAGGCTCCTCCGCGGGCGTTCCTGTCACCATCGATTTCAATACCAAATATAATCTCCGCAAAAGCACCGGTGTCCTGGAACCCTCGACGCTCAAGATTGGCAGCGCCGCCGCGCATCTCAACGGCACGTATGAAACAGGAGGCGAAGCCACGGTGGTACACATCAAGCTGGATGCCAAAGATATGCCCGCAAAAGACCTCGAAGCGTTTCTCCCCGCGCTCGGCATCATTCTTCCAAAGGGAACTTCACTTCAAGCAGGCACGCTCAACGCCGATTTGAATCTCACTGGCCCTTTGAGCAGGCTAATTACTACGGGCGACGTCGGTCTCTTCAACGGAAAGCTGGCGGGCTTTGATCTCGGCTCGAAGATGAGCTCGATCGCTTCGCTGGCGGGCATCAAGAGCGGCAAGGATCTTGACATTCAGAAACTCACCACCAATTTGCGCATGGCGCCCGATGGTCTCAAGGCAGAAAATTTCGTCGCTGTGGTTCCTTCGGTGGGGAGTCTCACCGGCGCGGGCACTGTCGACTCAAAGAACGCTCTCGATTTCAAAATGGCGGCCATGCTCACAAGCACTCTCGGTGACGTCGGAAGCCCTGTTTCTGACGTTGGCGGGCTTCTTGGCAAAGCTACGGGCGGCGGAAGCGGGTGTAAGACCGGGACAACTGTCCCCTTCCTGATTCAAGGCACAACCGCCGATCCGAAATTCATCCCGGACGTCGGCGGCCTCGCCGCCGGCATGCTCAAATCGCAGCTAGGTTGCGCCGCCGGTCTAGGTTCGGGCGCTGGAAAAGACGCCACCAAAGCCCCCACCGACGCCATAAACGCGCTCGGCGGCCTCTTCAAAAAGAAAAAGCCGTAGTAATAGTCGTCATGGCAGCTGTGGTTCTTGTCTTGCGTTGTGTTGAAATGAGTCGCCCCGATTATTCATAGCGGAGCGCGACCATCGGATCGACGCGCATGGCGCGCTGCGCCGGTACGCATGCAGCCGCAATTGCAACGGTGATCAGCAGCACGGCAGCAAGTGTGTAGGTGAGGGTGTCGGTTCGGGAGACGCCGTAGAGGTAGATTCCTGATCCGCTCCAGCCGATGGGCCCGGTCGGAAGGTATCGCGTCAGCGCAAAGGACCCGAGCGTGCCCATCGCCAGGCCTGCCAACGTGACCGCCAGCGTTTCACGCAACACCAGTCTGGCAACTTCACTACGGGCGGCCCCGAGTGCAACGCGAATGCCGATCTCTCGTGTCCGCTCCGAGACAGAGTACGAGGTCACTCCGAAAACGCCGACGATGGCCAGTATTAGCGCCAAGCTGCCAAAGGAAGAGAGCAGCGCGATCAGCGGCCGGCGCAGGGTGAGCGATTCGGAGTCGTGAATCTGCTGTTGCATGCTGCCCAATTCCCACTGAAGCTGCGGATCCACCAGCGCGAGCTGATTGCCAAGCCGCCGCGCTGCGTTGGCCATGTCGCTCGGTGCGCGAAACCGCACCGCCAGGCTCCAGCGTCCCGGTGGCGCTTCGGCTACTGGGAAGTATGCGAGTGGCCTTAAATCTTCCTCTGGATTGCGCTGCCGGAAGTCGGAAACTATGCCCACAATCTCTCTCCAAGTCGTGGGCGAATCGGCAAATGCAACGTGGTAGCCGATGGGGTTGGCTCCCTGGAAATAGGTCTTTGCAAAGGTTTGATTGACGATTGCAACCGCGCCGGCCTGCAGACCGTCCTGTTCCTGGAACGGCCGCCCGGCGAGCAAGGCCACCTTCAACGTTGCAAAATACTCGGGGCTTACTAAAACAAAGTATATTTCCTGTTCCGCGGAAAGTCCTTTCGTGGAAGGCACTTCAATCTTGAGGCGGAAGCTTTCCGCACCCTCCATTGGGAGCGAGTTCGCGATGCCTACCGATTCGACGCCAGGCATCAAACGTACGCGCTCCGTCGCCTCACGCATCAAGCGAGCTCGATCCGATGGTGCAGTGTAACGCGTTGCCGGCAGCCTGATAGTGGCTGTCAAAACATCGCGCGCGTCATACCCCATTCGGGAGGATTCCACTTGTAGAAAACTGCGCAACAATAAGCCGAAGCCGACGAGCAGCACCATGCCGAGCGCAATTTGGCCTCCGACCAAGACATTTCGCAACCGCCGAGATCGCCATCCGCCTGCCGCGTTTGGAGCGGCATCTTTCAAACTTTCATTTAGGTTTACGCGCGTCGCTTGCAATGCTGGGATCATCCCAAACGCTAAAGCACTCAGAAGGGAAACTCCCAGACTAATCGCGAAAACGCGCCCATCCACTTGCAGGTACACGCCCGGAACCATACCGGACGCCGCTTTCGTGATGATCTCCTCACACCATCGCATCGCAACCAAAGCGACGCCTCCGCCGCAAAAGAACAGGAGCGTGCTCTCGGTCAGGAGTTGCCGGATCATCCGCCCGCGCGAACAACCCAGCGCCGCGCGCACGGCGACTTCCCGATGGCGCTTTAGGCCTCGGGCCAGAAGCAAGCTCGCAACGTTCGCGCACGCGATCAGAAGGACGACTCCTGCTGCGACCGCCGTCACCCACAAACCACGCCGGGCATTTTGCATCGTCGGTCCGGGATGCCGGCCCATCTCGGCAAAATCTTCAACCAGCAGCTGACCAGCCCGACCGGCCGGAGCGCCCGGATTTCTGAGCCGGCCAGCGACGACTTCGGCTTCCGAGCGCGCTTGCTGCAGCGTCACTCCGGTCTTTAAGCGCGCGATGATTTGAACTCTCATTTTTCCCGCTCTGACGTTTCCCTGGCTTGCGTAAGAGTCCAGAACGAGGGGTGCGAAAACCTCAAGCTCTTCGTAATAAGGACCCAATGACTGCGGCAGTACGCCGATAACCGTGGCTGGTCTGCGATTCAAAATTATTTTCTTTCCGACAATGCCTGAGTCTGCGTGGAACCGAGTGTGCCAGCAGTCGTAGGAAAGGATCACAACAGCGTCTTGGCCGGCAATCTGTTCCTCATCTCGAAAGTTGCGGCCCAGCAATGGCTGAACGCCGAGCGTGGGCAGCCAGTTAGGAGTTACCAGGAATCCCGGCAAGTTCTGCAAGACGGACCCATCCGCCCCGTAAAAATAGTCGGCCCATCCGGCGGCCGCGATTTGCTCGAATGATTCACTCTCTTTCTGGACTGTCAGATACTGCGTCGGAGTGGGTGTGTGTATGTCGCCGTCGGCCTCAATCGTCCAGATATGAACCAGGCGCTCGGCTTCACGGAAGGGCAAGCCGCGCAAGAACGCGGTGTCCACAAGCCCGAAGATTGCCGCATTTGCACCGATGCCGAGGGCTAGAGTGAAGACGGCAACGGCCGTGAATCCAGGATTCTTTCTGAGGACCCGAAAGCCATAGCGAATATCTGCGATAAGACTCTCAATCGAGGGCCAGCGCCAAACTTCACGGCTGTCTTCTTCAATGAGAGTGATATTGCCAAATTCGCGGCGGGCGGCATACGCCGCTTCTTTTCGCGTCATTCCGGCTGCGACGAGGTTCTCGATTTTTTCGTCGAGGTGTTGTTGCATCTCGTCGGAGAGATCGTTGTAGAGGCGGCGGCGTGAGAGCAGCTGTCTCAGCCAGTTCATGATTCACCAGGCGACGAGACGGATTTGGTGTGTGCGGACAGCAATTTAAAGAGGTCATTCATAGCGGAGCGCGACCATCGGATCGACCTCGGTTGCTCGGCGGGCGGGAAGCCAAGTGGCAAGCAGCGCGATGGCGATCAGCAAGAGCGAGACGCCGGCAAACGAGACAGCGTCGAGGGGACTGAGTCCGAAGAGCGTCGCTGAGAGTGCGCGCGAGACACCGGCGGATGCGAGGACGCCAACAGCAACACCAATGAGAATTGGCCGGAAGCCTTCACTCACCACAAGCCGCAGTACTTGACAAAATAAGGAGTCGAGGAAACCATCGAATTTAACGGAGCAGCGATGACCGGAAGATTGGGGTCCACGCGGCGAAACTCACGGCCGATCGCAGGAAGCAGTGGCGTTGGATTTCCAACCGCGCGCACAAGCAGAATGCTTGTCCATTGACGGGATTGGGAGAGCGGAAGGTAGAGATACGATTCATCGAGCCTGCGCAGATCCATGCTGCGGACATCGCGGGCGATGCCGATCACCTCGCTGCTCGGGATGAATGGAGCGCTCTCGCCGGGAAAGGGCGTGCTCCCTTTTTCCGAACCGATCTTCAGACGTTTTCCGATCGGATCGTCAGCGGGCCAGAAACGACGGGCGGTGGCCTCGCTGATGACGACAACCGGCGCTTGTCCATCGGCCTCGGTAGGTGTGAACGTGCGGCCGCGAACGATGGGAGTGCCAAGGGTGTCAAAATAATTTGGCGTGACGTAACTGTAGCCGACAGCGGGCGCTTCGCTGACGCCAGTAGCGGGAGGAAGAGACGTTGCGCCGGCACGTGCAACAGGCACCCAGCGATTGCCGCCGATGGGCCCGCGAGAAGCTGGCGAGACTGAGCGCACTCCAGGGATGCTGGCGATGCCTTGGATAAGGTCGCGATTGAGCTGGAGCAACCGCGACTGCGAATAATGCAGATTCGCGGGATTGTACATCTCCAGGAAGGCGACGCTCTGGGCATTGTAACCGGGGTTGATCTTCAGGGCGCGTTGCGACCCGCGGAGCAGCAGAGCGGAACTGATCAGCAGAACAAGGCAAGCGGCCATTTGTCCGGCGACAAGAATTCCGCGCAGCCGCGAACGACTGAGGCGCTGGCCGAAAGTGGTGCCATCTTCTTTGATTGCAGAGTTGACGTCGGCTTTTGAAGCTTGCGAGGCTGGAGTGAGGCCAAAGGCAACTCCAGCCGTGCAGGAAACAAACAAGGTGAAGGTGAAAATGCGGATGTCAGGAGTGGTCTCGAGGGCGATCGTGCCACCGAAGGACGGAAGAGCTGAGGCAATCTCGACGATCAAAAGGTGGAGCGCCCATCCTGCCAGAGGCAGGCCAAGCGCTCCGGCGATAAGTCCGAGCAGAATGCTTTCCGTCAACAATTGACGGAGCAACCGCCACCGGCCCGCCCCGAGCGCAAGGCGCACGGCAATTTCCTTGCGGCGTGCGACGGCGCGTGCGAGCAAGAGGCCTGCGACATTGGCGCAAGCGATTAGCAGGAGCAAAGCGACAGCCGACATGGCAGCGATGACAACGGGCCATGCATCAGAATCAAGCACGGCGAGGTTGTTGCGACCGGAGGCCACTCTCACAGCCATGTTGCGCTCGGCTTCGGGATACTGCATGCGCAATTGTTCCGCGAGAACGCCGAGTTCCGCGTGTGCATCCGACAGCGTAACTCCCGGTTTCAAACGTCCCATGGGAAAGCCTGCCATCACGAGGCGATTTTCGAATTCCTGGCGGGTTGCTGCGCCTAAGGCGATTTCTACAGAGACGGGTGCCCAAAGATCGGGAACAAATGAAGCGGTGGCAAGGTAATCGAGAGGCGTAACGCCGATGACCGTAAAAGCAGCGCCATTCAGATGGAGGGTTGAACCCACGATATGGGGGTCGGAATGAAAATGTCGCTGCCAGGAATTTCCGCTCATCAGGACAACGGGCGGGGCATTGGCTTGATCATCCTCGGGCAGGAGGGTACGGCCCAAGAGAGGCGTTGCTCCCAGCATTGGGAAATAGTGAGCGCTGCCCTGAAGCAATTGCGGGAGCTGAAAGCCGATAGCTCTAGCGACGCGGGGCGCGGCTTCTGAATCAGTGGCAGGCAAGTCGGAAGAAGTGACCGCCATGCCGGTGGCAAACAGAGAGAGAGAAGAGAAGGATTTGTTGTTGTCACGGTAATAGAGGTAATCGGGATAAGAAAATCTGCCACGAGGTTCGCCGGGAGTCGTGCGAAAGATGGATGCCAGACTCTCAGGGTCCTTCACGGGGCGAGGGCGCAAGAAAAGGGCGTCGAAGGCCGTGAACACGGTGGTGTTCACGGCGATACCGAGGGCGAGAGTCAGAACGGCGATGCAGCTGAAGCTGGGGTTTTTGCGCAGGATGCGGAAGGCGTAGCGCACGTCGGCGATGATACTTTCGATGGAGGGCCAGCGCCAGACTTCGCGGCTGTCTTGTTCAAATAGCGTGATGTTGCCGAATTGGCGGCGGGCTGCGGCGGTGGCTTCTTTTCTGGACATGCCACCTGCGACCAGTTCCTCGATCTTTTCTTCGAGGTGTTCGCGAATCTCGTCCGAGAGATCGTTGTAGAGGCGGCGGCGGGAGAAAATTTGCTTTAGCCGGTTCATGGTTCACCTCTCGCTAGAATATTCTCGACAGCTTCCGGCATCTCCTTAGAGCTGTCACTCATACCTCAAGACCACTATGGGATCGACGCGCGTTGCGCGGCGGGCTGGAACGTAGCACGCTGACAGCGCGACCAGCGTCAGGACGGCGGCTACAGCGATAAAGATGAGTGGGTCGATCGCACGCATTCCATAGAGCATCGCGGACATGGCCCGGGTCAATGCTAATGAGCTCAGCAGGCCGAGGACAACACCGATGAATGTCATTTTCATACCCGCGCTCAACAGCAGGCCGAAGACCTGGCCCGGCTGCGCGCCGATCGCCAAGCGGATTCCGATCTCTTGCGTGCGCTGCGAGACGGACTGTGCTAGAACGCCGTAAAGACCGACCGCGGCGAGAAGCAAAGTTAACCCAGCAAGAATACCCATAACGATCGCGCGAAAACGAGGATGTGCGAGGAATTCGGAATAGCGCTCCATCATGGTCCGCGCGTCATATACAGGAACACCGGTGTCAATTCGAGACACTGTTTCCTGCATTGCGGGTTTCAGAAGCAGCGGATCACCTGCAACCGATAGAACTAATCCCATCGATGTGCCCGCGGCCTGCTCGACGGGGAGATAGACCAGTGCAGGCTCGACGTAGCCCATTTCCTGGTAGACGATCGTTCGTTTTTCGTTGCCCACTACGCCGATGACCATCAGCCACGGAGCTTTGTCGTCTGGCTTCCCAAGTTTGATCTGCTGGCCGATCGGATCTTCCTGTTGGAAATACCGACGTGCCATCTCGTCGTTGATGATTGCGACGTGTTGCGATTCCGCGGTGTCCCGCAAGTCGAACTGGCGTCCTCGGAGAACTGGAATGCCGAGGGCGCGAAAATACTGAGGGCTGGTGACAAAGCTGTTGACGGCCTCCAGATTTTCGATGGCGGGTTTTCCTGCGATCGCCAACTGGTTGGAATAGCCGCCGTTGTAAGGAGGGAGCGATGAGGAAAGAGCGGCGACACGCACGCCCGGAAGTGCACCCAGGTCTGCAATTAGCTTCTCGTAGAAAGATACTCTGCGACTGGGCTCGGAGTAAGTTGAGGGCGGAAGGGCCAGTTCGCCAGTCAGAAGATGATCAGGTTGAAAACCGAGCGGCACGGCTCCTAGTCGAACACTGCTCTCGATCAATAAGCCGGCGCCGGCGAGCAGAATCATCGACAGCATCACCTGACTGACAACGAGCCATTTGCTGATGCGATGCTCCCTTGCGTGGGTGAAACTTCGCCCTGATCTTTTGAGGACGTCGTTCAAATCGATCTGAGAGGCTCGCCATGCGGGGACCAAGCCGAACAGTAAGCCAGTCACGGCCGCAAGAAACATTGTGAAACTTAAAACGTGAAGATTTATGGCGACTCGATTGCTTGGAGGGAGTTCGACTAAGTTCGTAGAGTTGAAATACCGAAGGCCTATCACTGCAAGCCAGACTCCTGCGAGCGATCCCAAGGTTGCCAGCAGCATGCTTTCGACCAACAGCTGGCGTACCAAGCGGTAACGTCCCGAGCCAAGCGCAGCGCGAACAGCCAATTCCCTTTGTCTCTCGACGGAGCGGCCGATTAAGAGATTGGCGACGTTGAGGCAAGCAATGAGCAGAACCAGGCCCGTCGCAGCAGATAGAACCAGCAGTGCCGTGCGCAAGTTTCGTCCCGCCATCCACGTGAACTGTTCGCGCAAGTCGCGCACGATTGGCGAAATCTGAACGACCCAGCTTCCAGCAGGTGATTCCTTGACGACCCGCGAATGGAGAACGGTTAGTTCTCTCTCGGCACTCGGAATGTCAACGCCCGGCCTGAGCCGTCCAAATATGCCGACGACGGATTCGAGAGGCTTCTCAAGGAACACGCTATCCGGACTAATCAAGGTCCAAAGAGACGTTTGTTTCGGATAGAAATCAAAGCCCCTGGGCATTATGCCAATGACAGCACAAGGCTTGGCGTTGAGCATCAGTGTGCTTCCTACGACGTTGGGCGAGGCGGCCAACTCCGTTTGCCAGAAGGAGTGGGCCAACACAACCGTGCATCCATTTTGTAAGTCTTCCGGGCCAAACGTGCGGCCTAGAGCCGCGGGTATTCCCAGCAGGGAGAAGAAGTCCGCGCTTGCCGGGATCGCTAGGACTTGGTGCGGCGCGCCTTGCCAAGTAAGAATCTCGCCGGTCCTGGCCCAGGTTAAGGCCGCCATTTGTTCAAAACTGCGGGTGTGTGCTTTGAATTCCTCGAAATCTCGATACGGCGCAAATATCTTTGAGCCAGGCTGGCCAACTTCGGTAGCCCAGACAGCTACCAGGCGGTCGCCGCCCTTATAGGGTAACGGCCTCACGAGAACGGCATCCACGATGCTGAAGATGGCGGTGTTCGCGCCGATGCCTAGGGTGAGTGTGAGAATTGCTGTTGCGGTGAAGGCCGGAGTTTTGCGGAGAGTGCGCACAGCGAAGCGAAGGTCGGCGAAGAGGCTTTCGATGGAAGACCAGCACCAGGCTTGGCGGCTGTCTTGTTCAACCAGCGTGATGTTACCGAATTGGCGGCGCGTAGCGTGCGCTGCTTCTTTCCTGGACATACCGTCTGCAACCAGCTCGTCGATCTTTTCTTCGAGGTGTTCGCGGATTTCCTCGGAGAGGTCGTTGTAGAGGCGGCGGCGAGAGAATATTTGCTTCAACCAATTCATGCATCACCGGGAGCTAAGAATGGCGTAACGGGTTCGAGAATTTGCTTACCCTGGTCATTCGTATCTCAGTGCAACGATTGGATCTACTTTCATGGCGCGGCGTGCCGGAACGTAGCACGCGAAGAGCGCGGCAAAGATCAGGAGTGAGGCAACGCCGGCAAACGTCAGTGGATCATGCGCGCTCACGCCAAAAAGCAAGCTCGTCATCAGACGCGCCGATGCCAAAGCCGCGGCCACTCCGATGCACACACCAATCAGCGCAAGCTTTGCGCCCTGTTTTAGGACCATGCTGACCACGTCCCCGCTCTGCGCCCCAAGCGCCAAACGAATTCCAATTTCGCGCTTGCGTTGCGACACGGTGTATGAAATCACGCCGTAGATGCCGATGAGCCCCAGGGCCAGCGCCATCGCGCCTGCAATACCCAGCATCACCAGCGTGAAGGAAGTTCGTGCGACCGATTTGCTGTACACGTCCTGCATCGTGCGGACCGATGCCAGCGGCAAATTCGAATTCACCGACCACACACCTTGCCGGATTTCATTCAGAAAACTTTCAGTGCCCGCACGCTCACTTCGAATCAGAAACGTCTCCGTTCGCATCGTCTCCGGAGCCTTGGCCCCAAATAGATACTGCATCATCGGAGGCCAATACACGATTGCCGGGGCCTTCTCCTGCACGCCTCGCTCGCGAACGTCCTGGATCACGCCGATCACTTCATGCCATGGCATCGCCGAAAACTCCCGCAATTGTTTTCCAATCGCCGCCGACGGCGTGCCCCACATCTCGCGGGCCAAATTCTCTGAAATCATCACTACAGGCCGGAGCCCGTACACCTCATCCCACGTGAATTCTCGCCCGGCAATCAAACGCGTCCCCGCTGTATGCAAAAAGCCGGGAGAAATATACTTGTACAATCGCAGCGGCGGCATCACGCCGTCGGGATATGTCTTGTCCTGAGCGAAAATGCAGTCCCAGTCCGAATCGAATCCCTCCATCGGCATTTCGCTCACGAAACCCGCAGATTTCACTCCAGGAATCGCCGACAGCTTATCGAGAATTTCGCTCTGTGTCCGCGCGACACGATCCGCTTCGGGGATCAGCAAACCCGGAATAGAAATTCTCATCACCTGCAAATGCCGCCCATCCGTAAAACCCGGATCAACCGTTCGCAACGACTGAAAAGTGCGAATCATCAAGCCTGCACTCACCAGCAGCACGAGCGCCATCGCCACTTGGCCCACCACCAGCAGATTGCGCGCGCGGTGCCGTTCCCGGCTCGCGCTGATCGTCCGCCCCGCGCTGCGAAACTCCAGCAAAGTTCGCGGCCCCGCGTACTTAAACGCCGGAATCAGTCCAAATAGCAGCCCCGAGAGCACCGAAATTACAAAAGTGAATCCCATCGTCCGTGCGTCAATGGAAATCTCGCTCAACCGCGGCAAATTCGCAGGACCTACGTCCGCCAGAAATCGCACGCCGGCGTAAGCCAAGCCCATGCCGGCCACTCCGCCTATCAGCCCCAGCATCACGCTCTCCACCAGCAGTCCCCGCACGATGCCTCCCCATCTCGCGCCTAGCGCCGCACGCACGGCCAGTTCCTGCTGCCGCGACTCCACCCTCACCAGCAACAAATTCGTGACATTCGCGCACGCAATCAACATCACCAACCCAATCGTTCCCATCACCACCCACAGCACTTCGCTCACGTTGCCAATCACTTCCTGCTTCAATGGGCGGATCATCGGCGTGATCTTCCAGGTCTCGTAAAAATGCGGGTTCGTCCCCTTCCCGTTCGTCCACGAGTCCATCCAAATCGGCAACATGCGCGTCAGATCCGCGTTCGCTTGCGCGATAGTCGCGCCTTCCTTCAGCCGCCCAACGCCATGGAACCCGAATCCCGCCAAAATCAATTTCCCGCGATCGAACTTTAACGGCTTAATCAGATCGAAATCCGTGTCAACGAACCGAAACCCTTGCGGCATCACGCCAATAATCTCGAGTGGTTTCGAATCAACGTCGATGTTTCGCCCAATCACCGAGCGGTCTCCTGCAAAACGCCGCTGCCAATATCCATGGCTCAGCATCACTCTTTCTGGCCCGCGCGGCTCCTGATCCGCCGCGGAAAACCACCGCCCAACTTCCGGCGCCACGCCGAGCGCCTCTAGCACGCCGTCGCTGACTTCAACCGTGCGCACTTGTTCCGGCTCGGCCAGGCCGGTGACATTCGCCGTACCCGTGTCCCACACACCCAGTGATTGAAACGTTCGATTGTGCTCGGAGAACGTAAAGTACATTGAGGGCGAGAGGAACAGACCGTTCTCGAAATCAGCCAGTCCCGCGGCGCCAGGAGCGATTTGGTGGAGCGAGACCAGTTCTTCCGACTTCGGATAACTCAGCGGCTTCAGCAGCACGCTATTCACAACACTGAAGACCGCAGCGTTAGCGCCGATTCCAATGGCGATCGTCAACAAGCCTACGACGGTGAACACCGGATTGCGGCCCAACATCCGCAGGCCATAGCGGACATCCGCCGAAAGATTCTCAATGGAGAGCCAGCGCCAAACGTTCCGGCTATCCTCTTCGAGTAAACTCAGATTCCCGAATTCGCGGCGAGCGGCAGCGGAGGCTTCTTTTCTAGACATGCCCGTAGCGACGAGTTCTTCGATCTTTTCTTCGAGGTGTTGTCGCATCTCGTCGGAGAGATCGCCGTATAGCCGGCGGCGTGAAAGCAACTGCTTGAGCCAAGTCATGATTCACCTCGTGCCAAGACACGCGTGACTCCTTCGAGCATTTTTTCAAAGCTTGATACTTCACGCTCGAGATGCTTGGCGCCTGCCGCGGTTAGTTTGTAAATGCGCACGCGGCGGTTTGTCGCGGAGATGCCCCATTCGGCCTTGACCAGATCTTCCTTGAGCAGGCGCTGAAGAGCGGGATAGAGGGAGCCTTCTTCGATCTGAAGGAGGTCGTCGGAGACGCGTTTGATGTGTTGAACAAGCGCGTAGCCGTGGAGAGGCTGGCGCTTCAGGGTGCGGAGAATCATCATCTCTAGCGCGCCGGGGAATAGGTCGCGCTGCTCGGATTTTTTCATCTTCAGCTCTGCGGCATTCGTAGAGGCTATGTGTTGCGATGCCTAGAGGAAAATAGTGTAGATGAAGTTTTGTGTCAAGAGATGTTTTTGCGAAGGGCGAAGTGAAAAAGGAAGTTATGCAGCCAATGACAGGCTACTCATAGCGCAAGGCAACCATGGAATCGACGCGCATAGCGCGACGCGCGGGAATGAAACTTGCAAGAAAGAGGATGGCTAAGAGAAGAACGCAAGCTAGCGACATGGAAAGCGGATCGTAAATCTTCACACCGTAGAGCATTCCGGTGTGTTCGTGAGGGACGAGATACAGAGCGCTGCGAAGGATCCGGCCGAGGGCGAGCGATGCGGCGACGCCGCATAGCAAGCCAGTAACACCCATGACGAGAGAGCGGCTGACGGCATGCTGCAAGACGTGCCCGGGCGTGGCGCCGAGGGCAAGACGGATCCCGAATTCTTGCGTGCGTTGCTGGACGAAGTAGGCGACGGTGCCGAAAATTCCTACGGAGACGAGAGCGACCGCCACGGCCGCGAGGCACGCTACAAGAATCAGATCGAAACGTGCACCGCGGAGCGAGTCGCCAATGCGGTCGTCCGTGGTCTTGACATCAAAGATCGGCTGGTCCTTGTCCAGCGAATAGGCAGCATCGCGAATCGCGCCGAGGAGCGCGCCGCGCGGCAGTGTGGACGAAACGACGACGGCTGCTGAGGGAGAAGGATGTTGCGAGAACGGAACGTAGATGACATCGAAAGGAATCTCGTTCGCGCCGAATTCCTGGGCGTTTTCTGTAACGCCGACGATCTGAACGGGCGCTTCGGGCGGGACGCCGCGACGCTTATCGGGAACGTATTCGAGGACTTTTCCAAGCGGATCTTCGGAGCCGAGAAGCGTGTGAGCGGCGTTGCGATTCATGATGGCGACCCGAGTGGAAGATTCCGCGTCGTGAGGGTCGAGGGTGCGCCCTTCGAGCAAGTGCATATGAAGGATGTCGAAGAAGTTTGGTTCTACGGCGTAAACGATCACACCGATGCCGTGCTCGTTCCGTGGCAGCCGGCCAGCGACGTTGACGGAGGCGTAGAGCTGCGATCCGTCGAGAGGGATGCCGCTGCCAAGAGTGAGAGACGAAACGCCAGGAA
>WNFS01002207.1_pt1 | contig 31425 bp, 29 predicted proteins | sample 5400141 | NCBI WGS metagenome assembly WNFS01 (sample SAMN13153358, study PRJNA577476) | soil metagenome | isolation source: 60 cm saprolite under Madrone tree | place: USA:California | collected 2016-06-14
TTCTTGTGCCAAGATTTGCCTGGTCATGACTCCGACGATTGAGTGAAGTTCGGGGCCGTCGCGGCGGCGGAATGAACGGCGGTTCAATACGCCGCGGCGGCGCCACGCGTCTCGTCGACGACCCGGGGCGGGCGGGTTTCCAGCAACGCGACATCGTCCTGGCCACTCAGAGTTAGATCAGGTCTAGTCAGTGTGACCTGGCGAGGTCCGCCTCGATCCTCCGACCAGTCGGGCGTGGCGGGCTCTATCCGGGAACGGTTCCAGGGAACCGGTTGCGCTTCCAGTCGAAGCTGCTCCACAGCACGTCGATTCGATCGGCGATCCCCTGGAACTTGTGGCGCCCGTCTCCGTGGGCGACCATCAGATCGTCGAGCGAGGCGAACTGGGCCAGATAGCCGAGGCCGTACTCGGCCGGCTCGGCCATCTTCATCTCACCCGACAGGAAGCGCCGGTAGCCTTCGCCAGGGAAGATCCAGAACCCCTCCGACGTCTCCTCGGTAAAGAGCCGCGGCTCCTGGCCGGTCGGCATCGGGCCGAGGAAAAAACGCGCGGTGAACCGGATCGGACTCGAGGTCGGTGTGATGAAGTGCGAGAGGTAGCGGAGGGGGCGCAGGTCGCAGTACCAGCCTTCGCGCGCCATCAGCTCGGTGAACGGCGCTTCGCCGGCCATGAGCGCCTTGCGACAGCGTTCGATCCCATCCCTCACCTGCGGCGCGGCGGGGTCGAGCGCGCGTCCGCCCTGGTCGCACGCGAGCAGGACGCCGCTCTCCTCGAGGAGCTCGCGCACCGCGGTGACCCAGAACGCGAGCGCCGGCATCCCCTCGTGCCCCGTGAGAATCGCCTCGGCCTCGGCGGCCTCGACCCCGCGACAGCGGGCGAGCGCCTCCGGAGCGCCGTCCGCGAGGTCGACCTTGCCGCCGGGGAACGCGTAGTAGCCGCCCAGAAACCTCATGTTCCGGTTCCGCCGGATCATGTACACCTCGAGCGGCTCGGGCGAGCCCGGCGGTGCGTCTCGTACCCCCCCAGCTACAAATTAATCAGCTGCGCGACCCGCTCGCGGTGGTACGTCGCGTCGCCGAAGGTGAACTCGGATGACTTGGCGCGCTTGAAGTAGAGGTGCAGGTCGTGCTCCCACGTGAACCCGATGCCGCCGTGGAGCTGGATGCCGGCGCCGGCCACCTTACGGTAGGCGTCGGTGACGTACGCCTTGGCCATCGAAGCGGCCAGCGCGGCCTCCGGGGCGTTCTCGTCGACCGCCCAGGCGGCGTAGTACGTGAGCGACTTCGCGTTCTCGACGTCCACCAGCATGTCGGCGGCCTTGTGCTTGACGCCCTGGTAGGTGCCGATCGGCTTACCGAAGGCCACGCGAATCTTCGCGTAGTCCGTGGTCATGTCGAGCACGCGCTGGGCGCCGCCGCACATCTCGGCGCAGAGGGCCACTGTCGCGCGCTCGACCACACGCGCGAGCGTCGGCCATGCCCGGCCCTTGAGGCCCATCAGCGCGTCGGCCGGCACCGAGGCGTCCTTGAAGCTCACCTCGCAGAGCTTGCGCGTCTGGTCCATCGTGGGCAGGAGCTTCACCTCCATGCCACGCGTCCCCTTCGGGACGAGGAGGAGGCTCACCCCATCCTCTGGGGTCTTGCCCTCGCCGGTCCTCGCGACCACCACGAGGGCGTCGGCCAGGTGTGCGTCGAGCACGAAGAGCTTCGTGCCGTTCAGGACGAAGCCGCCCTTGTCCTCACGGGCCGCGCAGGTGATCCCCGCGGCGTCCCAGCGCGCGCTCGGCTCGGTCCACGCGAGTGTCGTCCTGGCCCGCCCGGCGGCGATCCGCGCCAGCCACTCCTTCTTCTGCGCCGGTGAGCCGGCTTCGCGAATCGCCAGGCCGCCGAGCAGCACAGTGGACAAGAAGGGCCCGGGCATCACCACGCGCCCCATTTCTTCCATCAGCACCGTGAGGTCGACGAATCCGAGCCCCGAGCCGCCGTGCTCTTCGGGGTAGACCAGGCCGAGCCATCCCTGTTCGGCGAGCTTGGCCCAGAACTCGTCGGTCACGCCCGCGGGCTCTTCCATGCGCGCACGGACGAATCCGGACGTGCACTCGTTCTCGAGGAACTTCCGCGCGGTCGCGCGGAGCATCTCCTGCTCCGGGCTGAAGCCGAAATCCATGGGCTAGTCCTTCGGCAGGCCGAGCAGGCGCTCGGCGATGATGTTCTTCTGGATCTCGGTCGTCCCGCCCTCGATCGAGTTGGCGCGCGAGCGGAGGAACGACTGCGGCCACACGCCCCCCTCGACCGCCCACTCTGAGCCCTTCCAGAGCTGCGAATAGGGCCCCTCGATCTCCATCGCCAGCTCTTGCAGCCGCTGATGGGTGTCCACCCAGGCCATCTTCCCGGTGGACGCCTCCGGACCCGGCATCTCGCCGCGCAGCAGCTTGGTGATGGCCCGCGCCCCCGTGTACTTGAGGCACTCCGTGTCGATCCAGAGCTGTGCCAGCTTCTGACGCATGACCGGGTCCTTCGTCAGGGCGCGGCCGCTCTTCTCCATGCGCCGCGCCAGGTCGATCAGGCCGTCGAGCGCGATGCGCAGGCGGACCTGCAGGCCGAAGCCGAGCGTCAGCCGCTCGTACATGAGCGTCGTGAGCCCGACCGCCCAGCCGTTGTTGACGCCGCCCAGGACCTGCGACTCGTGCACGCGCACGTTGTCGAAGAAGACCTCGTTGAACTCGGCCTCGCCGGTGATCTGCCGGAGCGGCTTCACGGTCACGCCGGGGAGCTTCATGTCGAGCAGGAAGTAGGTGATGCCCTTGTGCTTGGGGACGCTCGGGTCGGTTCGGGCGAGCAGCATCATGAATTCGGAGACGTGGGCGAACGAGGTCCACACCTTCTGGCCGTTGATCACCCAGTGCTCGCCGTCCTTGACCGCGCGCGTCTGCAAGGACGCGAGGTCGGAGCCGGCGTTCGGCTCCGAGTATCCCTGGCACCAGATCTCCTCGCACGAGAGGATCTTCTCCGGATAGCGCTTCTTCTGTTCTTCGGTGCCCCACGCGACGATCGTGGGACCGGCCATGCCGACTCCCAGCACGTTCAGGATCGGTGGCGCCTTCGCCAGCGCCATCTCCTGTTGCAGGATCAGCTCCTCCATGAACGTGAGGCCGCGGCCGCCGTACTCCTTGGGCCAGGTGAGACCGATGAAGCCCGCGTCGAAGAGCGTGCGCTGCCAGCGCCGGAGGAACTCGTACTGTTCCATCCGCGGGATCTCGGAGCTTCCAGTCGACTTCCACTCGCGCGGGATGTTCGTCTTGAGCCAGGCGCGGACGGTCGCCCCGAAAGCTTCCTGCTCTGGAGTGAGCGAGAGATCCATTTCCCCTCCTGAAGGCGGGCGAGGCGAACGACTGAACAGTGGTTCATTTTCGGATCCTTCCCGAGTGAAGTCAAGGCTTATACTCCGGCCACGGTGATCTCTATCTCGCTGCCGCGCCTCACCTCTCGGATCAATGCGCTCGCCCGCTTCGGAGCCCTCCCGGGCGGCGGTGTGACGCGTCCGTGCTGGTCGCCTCCCCATGAAGAGGCTCGTGCCTGGCTTCTCGCGGAGATGCGGGCAGCCGGGCTCGAGACGTGGGTGGATACCGCGGGCAACATCTTCGGCGCGACCGACATCCGCGCCTTCGGTCGGGACACGCCGGTCGTTCTCACCGGCTCGCACATCGACACGGTGCCGGAGGGCGGCATTCTCGACGGCGCGCTCGGCGTCCTCGCGGGCGTCGAATGTCTCCAGGCGCTCAGCGAGGCGCACGCGCCCCGCGCCCGGCCGCTGGTCGTCGCGGCGTGGAGCGACGAGGAGGGGCGCTACGGGAGCCTCTTCGGCTCGCGGGCGTTCTGCGGGCTGCTCGACGGCGCCCGGATCGACGAGATGATGGCCGTCGACGGCGTACGCCTCGTCGACGCGATGGCGCGTGCCGGCTTCGACGCGCGCCGCGCCCCGGAGGCGAGGGCCCCGGCGGGCGCCGTGACCGCCTACGTGGAGTTGCACATCGAGCAGGGCGCTCGCCTCGAGGAAGCCGGAGTTCCGATCGGCGTCGTCGAGACGATCGTGGGCGTACGCCGGTCCCGGGTCATCTTCGTGGGGCAGGCCGACCACGCCGGCACCACGCCGATGGATCGGCGGCGGGACGCCTTCCTCGCGGCCGCCGACTACGCGCTGCGAGTGCGCGAGCACGTGGTCACGCGCGGTAGCGGTGTCAGCGTCACCAACTTCGGCGTCGTCCGCGTCCATCCCGGCGTCTCCAACATCGTTCCCGGGAACGCCGAGCTGGTCCACGAGATGCGCGACCCGGACCCCGCCGTGCTGGAGCGCCTGGCCAAGGAGTGCGCGGCGCTCGCGCACGAGGTCGCCGGCGTGCACCGGGTCGTGGCGGAAATCCGCCTGATGTCGGCCACGACGCCGGCGCCCTGCTCTCCCCGGGTGCAGTCGGCGATCGAGAGCGTGTGCGCGACGCTCGGGCTTGCGTGCCGGCGCCTCTACTCGGCGGCCGGCCACGATGCTCAGAACCTGGCCCGCATCACCGACGCCGGGATGATCTTCATCCCCTCCCAGGGCGGGCGCAGCCATCGCGTGGACGAGATGAGCGACTGGGAGGCGATCGAGCGCGGCTCCAACGCGCTTCTCCACACGCTGCTCGCGCTCGCGGCCTAGAGCGGCTTGCGCAGCAGTTTCCCCTTCTGTACCGTGCGCTCCGGACTCGGGGGTCTCAACCTTCTGGGGCTCGGAGTCGTGGCAACCACGGGCGGCTGTGCGTGGGACACCCCGATGACGACGGTCGTCCCCCGCTCGGATTTCGCGCGCGACATCCTCCACGTCTACGCGATCATCACGTGGGCGACCGTCGGCATCGCGCTCGTCGTCGGGATCACCCTCGCCTGGGCTCTCATCCGCTTCCGCGATCGGCCCGGCGCGCCCCTGCCGGTCCAGACGCGCGGCCACACGGCGCTCGAGATCGCGTGGACGATCGCGCCCGCGCTCGTCCTGCTCGTCATCGCGGTCCCGACGATCCAGGTGATCTTCCGGACCCAGGCCGCGCCCGGCCCCGGGGCGCTCGAGATCACGGTGCTCGGGCGGCAGTGGTGGTGGGAGTTCCGCTATCCGACGCTCGACGTCGTCACGGCGAACGAGCTGCACGTGCCGGCGGGGCGGCCCGTCGCGCTGAGGCTGGACGGTCCCGACGTGATTCACAGCTTCTGGGTGCCGCAGCTCGGGGGCAAGCGCGACGTGGTTCCGGGGCGTCTGAACCGGCTCACCTTCACCGCCGAGACCGCGGGCGAGTACCGGGGCCAGTGCGCCGAGTTCTGCGGCACCTCGCACGCCAACATGGGTATGCGGGTCATCGCCGACGCGCCCGACGCGTTCGAGCGCTGGGTCGCCGCGCAGAGGGCGGCGCCGGGCGAGCCGTCGGGGCTCGCCGCCGAGGGCAAGGCGATCTTCACGCAGAGCGCGTGCGTGGGATGCCACACGATCCGCGGCGTGTCGGCCGGGGCCCTCGGCCCCGACCTCACGACCTTCGGGAGCCGGCGCACGCTCGCGGCCGGCATGCTCCCGAACACGGTCGAAGCCGTGACGGCGTGGCTCAAGAACCCGCCCGCCCTCAAGCCGGGGGCCAAGATGCCGCCCCTCGGCCTCACGGACGCCCAGGCCCGCGCCGTCGCCGCGTATCTGATGAGCCTCAAGTGATGACGATCACCTGGATCACCACCGTCGACCACAAGCGGATCGGCATCCTCTACGGCGCGACTGCCTTCGTCTTCTTCCTGCTCGGCGGAGTCGAGGCGCTCCTGATCCGGCTGCAGCTGGCGGTCCCCCACAACACGGTCGTGAGCGCCCAGACCTACAACGTGCTCTTCACGATGCACGGCACAACGATGATCTTCCTGGCGATCATGCCGTTCAACGCTCTGTTCTTCAATTATATGGTGCCGCTCCTGATCGGCGCCCGCGACGTCGCGTTCCCGCGCCTGAACGCGCTCTCCTATTGGATCTTCCTCGCCGGCGGGATCTTCCTGAACGCGAGCTTCCTCGTCGGCACGCCGCCGGACGTCGGCTGGTTCGGCTACGCGAATCTGACCTCGAAGCACTACTCGCCTGGTCCCGGTGTCGATTTCTGGCTCCTGAGCCTGCTGATTCTCGGCATCTCGTCCATGATCGCCGGCGTCAACTTCATCGTGACCATCCTCAACATGCGCGCGCCGGGGATGACCCTGATGCGCATGCCCGTGTTCGTGTGGATGACGCTGGTCGTCCAGTTCCTCATCGTGCTCGCCTTTCCGCCGATCACAGTCGGACTGATCTTCCTGATGTTCGACCGCTTCCTCGGCACCCACTTCTACGACGTGGCGGCGGGCGCCGACCTCCATCTCTGGCAGCACCTCTTCTGGATCTTCGGTCACCCCGAGGTCTACATCCTGATCCTGCCGGCGTTCGGGATCGTCTCCGAGGTGCTGCCGACCTTCGCCCGCAAGCCCCTCTTCGGCGCGCCCGTCGTCATCTACTCGGGCGTTCTGATCGGCTTTTTCGGCTTCGGCGTCTGGAGCCACCACATGTTCGCCGCCGGTATGGGGCCGGTGGCGGATGCCGCGTTCTCGATCGCGACGATGCTCATCGCGATTCCGACGGGCGTGAAGATCTTCAACTGGCTCGCGACGCTCTGGGGCGGCGCCATCCGGACGACGACGGCGCTCCACTTCGCCGTCGGCCTCGTCGGGCTGTTCACCATCGGCGGTCTCTCGGGCGTCATGCACGCCTCGCCGCCGGTCGATCTCCAGCAGACCGACAGCTACTTCGTCGTCGCTCACCTGCACTACGTGCTGATCGGTGGGAGCCTCTTCGGGCTCTTCGCGGGCGCCTACTATTGGTGGCCGAAGATGACGGGCCGCCTCCTCGGCGAGCGGCTCGGCCGGCTCCACTTCTGGGTGCTGTTCGCCGGCTTCAACCTGGCGTTCTTCCCCCAGCACTACCTCGGCGCGCTGGGGATGCCGCGCCGCATCTACACCTACCCGCCCGACGCGGGCTGGAGCGCCGGCAACCTCGCCTCGACGGTCGGAGCCTTCGGTATCGGTGTGGGCGTGCTCCTCTTCATGCTCAACGCCTGGAGGAGCCTGCGCAGCGGAGCGCCGGCGCCCGCGGACCCCTGGGACGGGCGGACGCTCGAGTGGCGGACGTCGTCACCGCCGCCGCTCCACGACTTCGACGCGATCCCCCCCGTGTATGGCCGCGACTCCTTCTGGCGAGAGAAATACGGGCGCCCGGGACCCGGGAGCGGGCTGCCGCCCCGCGACCGGCGGAGTGGGACCCCCGTATTTCACCTCCCTCCTCCGTCCCACTGGCCGGTCGTGATCGCGCTTGGAATGGGGCTGGCGGCGGTGGGTGCGCTGACCCATCTCGCCGTGGTCCTCGTGGGCGCGCTCCTGACCGTGTCAGGCGTATTCCGTCTCGCGCTCGAGCACCACCGGACGCCGACGCACGAACACCAGACGGGCGAGCTGGGTCTCGACCACCGCAAGGTGGGGATGTGGGTCTTCCTCGGCTCCGAGTGCTTCTTCTTCGGCACGCTCATCGCGACCTACCTCGCGTACAAGGGGAAAAGCGTCGTCGGGCCCGAGCCGCACCAGATCCTCGACATCCCGGTGACGACGATCTCCACCTTCGATCTTCTGATGTCGAGCTTGCTCATGGTCCTGGCGCTCGCTGCCGTGCAGCGCGGCGCCCGCCGGCAGGCTCGGCTGTGGCTCTTCGGGACGGCCTTCTTCGGGCTCATCTTTCTCGGCTTCCAGGTGTACGAGTTCATGGCCTTCGCGCACCGCGGCCTGACGCTCCAGCAGAACCTGTTCGGCTCCACGTTCTTCGTGCTCACCGGACTTCACGGCGCCCACGTCACCCTCGGTGTGCTCTGGCTGCTGTCGCTCTGGGTGCTCGATCTCCGGGGTCGGCTCGCCGTCGCGGATGCCGTCAAGGTCGAGATCGCCGGGCTCTACTGGCACTTCGTCGACGTCGTGTGGATCGCGATCTTTACGCTCATCTATCTCATCCCATGAGTGGCGACGCGTGACCGATCGACCCGGCGAGCATGCGACCGTCGGGACGTACGTCCGGGTGGCGCTGGTGCTCACCGGCGTGACGGCGCTCGAGGTCGGCGTGATCTACGTCCGGCAGCTCGCGCCGATCATCGTGCCCCTGTTGCTCGCGATGTCGACCGCCAAGTTCGCGCTCGTCGCCCTCTTTTTCATGCACCTGCGCTACGAGCCGCGCGGCCTCGCGTTCCTGTTCGTCGGCCCGCTGATCCTCGCGGCCGGCCTCGTGGTGGCCTTGATGACGCTGACCGGCGCCTTCCTGGTCTTCGGCCGTTGATGGACACGCGGCCGCCGTTCTCGTGGACGTCCGGCGAAGTCCACGCCGACGTCGTGTTCGGCGCGGGCCTCTTCGCTCTGGCGTACGCGGTCGCGTGGGCGCGCGGCCCGCGCCCCGGCCCTCGGTCGCCGGCGCTCTTCGTCAGCGGGGTGCTCGTCCTGCTCGTCGCGCTGAACGGTCCGCTGCATGACCTGAGCGACTTTTACCTCTTCAGCGCCCACATGGTGCAGCATCTGCTCCTGACGCTCGTCGTCCCTCCCCTCCTGCTCACCGGCACGCCGGCGTGGATGGCGGACGGGCTCATCGTGCCTCTGCTGCGCCGACGCCCGATCGGCGCCCTGGCCCGCGCCGCGACGCGGCCGGTTCCCGCGCTCGGGCTCTACGTGGTGGCGCTCGTCGGCTGGCACCTCCCCGGGCCGTACGGCGCCGCGCTCGAGCATCACGCCTGGCACGTGGTCGAGCACCTCGTCCTGATCGCGACGGCCCTCCTCGCGTGGTGGCCCGTTCTGTCGCCCTCGGCCCTCCTCCCGCGCCTCCACTACGGGGCCCAGATCCTCTACCTCTTCGCGTTCGGGATGCCGATGACGGTCGTGGCCGCGATGATCACCGGCGCCGAGCACACGCTGTATCCCTTCTACGATGCGGCGCCCCGCGTTCTGCCGCTCACGGCGCTCGCCGATCAGCGTCTCGGCGGCCTCATCATGTGGGTCCCGGCCGGCCTCATGCCGTTGGTCACGTTCACCGTCGTATTCTTCCGCTGGGTCGCCGCCGAGGCCGACGAGCAACCCCCGGTCGTCGAAGAGCCTCTGCTATGATGAGCATTCATGAACATCTGCGTTGTTGGCGCCGGCTACGTGGGCCTCGTGACGGGCGCCGTCTTCGCGGACCTCGGCAATGAGGTCGTGTGCGTGGACAACGTGGCCGAGAAGATCGATGGGCTCCAGGGGGGGCGGCTACCCATCTACGAGCCGGGCCTCGAGGAAATGGTGACGCGCAACGTGGGCGACGGCCGCCTGTCGTTCACCACCGACCTCGCGGCCGCCGTCCGGAAATCCGTGATCGTGTTCATCGCGGTCGGCACCCCGCCCAAGGCCGACGGACAGACGGATCTCAGCGCCGTCGAGGCGGTGGCGCAGGAGATCGGGCGGGCCATGGATCGGTACACGGTCGTGGTCAACAAGTCGACGGTACCCGTGGGCACCGGCGAGTTCGTCCGCGAGATGATCGAGCGCCACCAGCATCAGCCCGTGCCCTTCGACGTCGTGTCGAATCCGGAATTCCTGCGCGAGGGCTCCGCGATCGAAGATACGCTCCGGCCCGATCGCATCGTCATCGGCGCCCCGACGCAGCAGGTCGCGATGGCCTTGCTGGAGCTGTACGCGCCGCTCGAGCGGCCGATGATCATCACCGACGTGCCGTCGGCGGAAATGATCAAGTACGCGTCGAACGCGTTCCTGGCGACGAAGATCTCGTTCATCAACGCCGTCGCGAACATCTGCGAGCTCGCCGGCGCCGACGTGGCCCAGGTCATGAAGGGGATGGGGCTCGACGCGCGGATCGGTCCGGCCTTCCTGCAAGCGGGCCTCGGCTACGGCGGAAGCTGTTTTCCGAAGGACACTGACTCGCTCGTCCACACCGCCGCGACCCTCGGCTACAAGTTCGAACTCCTCCGCGCCGTCGTCGACGTCAACGTCGAGCGCGCCTCGCACTTCGTCGCGATGATCGAAAGGGCGCTGGCGCCGCTGGACACCCGGCGCATCGCGATTCTCGGCCTCGCGTTCAAGCCGAACACCGATGACATGCGCGAAGCCCGGTCCATCGAGGTGGTCACGCGGCTCGTCGAGCTGGGCGCGACCGTCTGCGCCTACGACCCGGTGGCCATGACGAACGCGCGGAAGGTGTTGCCGACGGTGGTCGAGTACGCCGACTCCCCGTACGCCGCGGCGGCCGGGGCCGACGGCGTCGCCCTCATCACGGAGTGGAACGAGTTCAAGTTCCTGAACCTCGAGCGATTGCGGGCGGCGATGCGGCGCCCGGTCGTCTTCGATGGCCGGAACCTCTGGGAGGCCGAACGCATGCGGCGGCTCGGCTTCGAGTACTACTCGGTCGGCCGCAAGCCCGTCCGGCCTTCGTAGAGCCGCGATGCGGGTGCTGGTCACAGGCGGCGCGGGGTTCATCGGCTCGCACCTGTGCGAGTTTTTCCTCGGCAAGGACTGGGAGGTCGTCTGCATGGACGACTTCGTCACGGGGTCGCCGGACAACCTCGTCGGCGGCGCATCGCGAGGCGGCTTCACGCTCGTGGAGCACGATGTGACCGAATACATCCGCCTCGACGGGCATCTTGACTGGGTGCTTCACTTCGCCAGCCCCGCCTCGCCCCGCGACTACCTCGAGCTGCCTATCCAGACATTGAAGGTCGGCGCGCTCGGCACACACAACGCGCTCGGGGTGGCGAAGGCCAAGGGCGCGCGCTTCCTGCTCGCCTCGACCTCGGAGGTGTACGGCGATCCGCTCGTGCACCCCCAGCGCGAGGACTACTGGGGCCATGTCAACCCGGTGGGCCCACGCGGCGTCTACGACGAGGCCAAGCGGTTCGCCGAGGCGATCACCATGGCGTACCATCGCTACCACGGCGTCGACACGCGCATCGTCCGCATCTTCAACAGCTTCGGGCCGCGCATGCGGCTCAATGACGGACGCGCGATCCCGGCGTTCATGAGCCAGGCGCTGACCGGCGTGCCCATCACCGTCTTCGGCGACGGCGCGCAGACCCGGTCGTTCCAGTACATCAGCGACCTCATCGACGGTCTCTGGCGGCTCATGCAGGCGCCGGTGAACGACCCGGTCAATATCGGCAACCCGCACGAGATGACGTTGCTCGAGCTCGCCAAGCGCATCATCCGACTCACCGGCTCGCGCAGCGAGATCGTGTTCCGCCCGCTTCCGGTCGACGACCCCAAGGTCCGCCAGCCCGACATCGGGCGCGCGCGCGCGCTGCTCGGATGGGAGCCGCTCGTGGACACCGACGAGGGGCTGCGGCTCACCCTCGACTGGTTCAAGGAGAAGCTCCGCTCGTGAGGGTCCTCGTCACCGGCGGTGCCGGCTTCATCGGCTCCCACGTCGTGGATCGCCTGCTCGCAGACGGGCACGCGGTAGACGTGGTCGACAACCTGGCCACCGGGCGGCGGGAGCGGGTCCCCCGGGCCGTCCGACTCCACGTCTGCGACCTGCGCGACGCCCGGCTGGATGCCGTGGTCGCCGCGGCGCAGCCCGGAACGGTCGTCCACGTCGCCGCCCAGGCGGCGGTCTCGCGCTCCGTGGCCGACCCGCGCTTCGACGCGAGCGTCAACGTGCTCGGGACGATCGCGCTGCTCGAGGCGTGCCGGCGCGCCGGAGTGCGCCGCGTCGTCTACACCTCGACGGGCGGCGCGGCGTACGGCGACACCGACGTCCTGCCGACCCCGGAGGATCATCCCCTGCGGCCCGCCTCGCCCTACGGCGTGTCGAAGACCTCTGCCGAGAGATACCTCGACTGCTGGGCGGGATTGACCGGCGGCCGCGCGCTGACGTGCATCGTGAATGGCGACGGCGAACAGACACGCGATTACGTGTACGTGGGCGACGTCGCCGAAGCGGCGGCGCGCGCCGTGACATCGCTCGACGTCTCCGGGGTCGTGAACGTCGCGACCGGCGCCGAGACGACCGTGAACGACCTGTATCGGCGCCTCGCGCGCATCACTCAGGTGAGCCAGGCGCCGGAGCACGGCCCAGCCAGGCCGGGCGAGCAGCGGCGAAGCGTGCTCGACGCGACCCGCGCCAAGGCTTGGCTCGGGTGGACCGCGACGGTGTCGCTCGACGAAGGCCTCATGAAGACCGTCACCTGGTTTCAGAAGGAGCTCCGCGCATGATCGACGAAGAGCTGAAGGCGATTCTCGCTTGCCCGGCGTGCAAGGGCGACCTCCTCTTCGAGGAGACCCGCATCATCTGCCCCGCCTGCCGAAAGGCCTATCCGATCCGGGACGGGATCCCGGTGATGCTCATCAGCGAGGCTGTGCCCTGGTCGCCCGATAGATAGTGGCCAGCGAGCGTCCGCTGCAGGCGGTGATCCTGGCGGGCGGCCAGGGCACGCGCCTGCGCCCGCTGACGCTCGCGCGGGCGAAGCCGGTCGTCCCGCTCTTGAATCGTCCCTTGCTCGCCTATCAGCTCGCGCTGCTCCGGGCGCACGGGGTCTCCGACGTCGTGCTGGCGTGCTCGTACCGCGTGGACGACGTGCGCGCCGCGCTGGGCGACGCCGAGCACCTGGGCGTCAGGCTCCGGTACGTCGTCGAGCGCGAGCCGCTCGGGACGGGCGGCGGAGTCCGTAACGCTTCCGACCTGGTCTCGGGCAGCCTCTTCGTGTTGAACGGCGACATCCTCACCGACGCCGACCTGACCGCGATGCGAAACCTCCACGAGACCAGTGGCTCGCGAACGACCATTTTCCTCCAGCCCGTGCCGGACCCGCGCCAGTACGGCCTCGTCGAGGCCGACGAGAGCGGACGCCTGCTCGGGTTTCGCGAGAAGCCGACCGTCGACGAGGAGATCACGACCAACACGATCAACGCGGGAATCTATCTCATCGACGCGCCGTTGCTCGCGCGGATCCCGCGCGCGCGGGCGAGCTCGATCGAGCGCGAGTTCTTTCCCGCGCTGATCGCGGACGGGATCCCGTGCTACGGCTGGTCTCCGACCGCGTACTGGCGCGATATCGGAACTCCATCAGCGTACCGCGCCGCCCAGCTCGACCTGCTCCACGGGCGAGCCGGCATGCCGCTCACGCCGGCCGGCGAGTGCCGTGACGGAAGCTGGATCGCCGGCGGCGGCGCCGTCGCGCCCGAGGCCCAGATCGTCGCACCGTCGGTCGTGGGTGCGGGCGCCGCGCTCGGCCGGCGCTGCCGCGTCGGGCCGGGCGCCGTGATCGGCGACGGCTCCCGGATCGGCCCGGACGCGCGTGTGGAAGGCGCCATCCTGTGGGAGCGCGTCGAGGTCGGAGCCGGTGCTGTCCTTCAAGACTGTATCGTCGGCGCGAACGTCACGATCGGCGCTTACGCGCGTGTGGGGCCCGAGGTCGTGCTGGCATCAGGCGCCGTCGTCCCCGAACACGCCACGCTCACCCGCTGACGTCACGTCGACGCGGCGAGCCGGGCCTGGCGGCGGCGCGCGCCCCCGGACCCGGCTAGTGTCCCGTCGCAGAACTCATGTTAAGACTTCGCCGCAGGCGGAGGCGACGGGCGGGTGCGGCAGGGGGCGCCGGGACCACGCGGCCCGCGCTCGCTGCTCGGGTGCGGCTGGGCTCCATCCGGGCGCATCGCGTCCGCATCGGGCGAGGCGGGAACGGATCCCGTCACCCCCTACCGCACCCGCCCGTCGCCTCCGGTGGAGCGTGATCGTTAACAGAACTTCGCGGACGGGACACTAGCCGCTCGCGGCGCCGGACGGCGCACCCGGCCGGCGCGACGCGGCGTGTTAGACTGAACCGATGGTCCTGAGTCGCATTCGCAATTTCTCGATCGTCGCTCACATCGATCATGGGAAGTCGACGCTCGCCGACCGACTTCTCGCGCTCACCGGCACGATGGACGCAAAGAAGGCGGTCGACCAGGTCCTCGATTCCATGGACCTCGAGCGCGAGCGCGGCATCACGATCAAGGCGCACACGGTCCGCTTGATGTACCAGGCGCGCGACGGCCAGGAATACACGCTCAACCTCATCGACACGCCCGGCCACGTCGACTTCTCGTACGAGGTGTCGCGGGCCCTCGCGGCGTGCGAGGGGGCCGTCCTCATCATCGACGCCGCCCAGGGCATCGAGGCGCAGACGCTGGCAAACTTCTACCTCGCCAGCGACGCGAACCTCGCCATCATCCCCGTGATCAACAAGATCGACCTCCCGGCGGCCGACGTCGAGGGAACGCGCGCCCAGATCACCGAGACCCTCGAGCTCGACGGTGGCGAGGCGCTCGCCATGTCGGCCAAGCACGGGACCGGCGTCCCGGAGGTGCTCGAAGCGATCATCGCCCGCATCCCGCCACCGGAGGGCGACCCGGACGCGCCGCTCAAGGCGCTCGTCTTCGACTCGTTCTACGACTCCTACCAGGGCGTGGTCGTCCACGTGCGCCTCACGGACGGCCGCGTGCGGCCGGGTGCGCGCATCCTCCTCATGTCCAACGGCCGGTCGTACGACGTCCAGCAGGTCGGCGTCTTCAGCCCGGACATGCGCCCGGTCGAGGAGCTGTCCGCCGGACAGGTCGGCTACATCACGGCGTCGATCAAGCGGGTCGCCGACGCGAAGGTCGGCGAGACGATCACCGAGACCGCACGGCCCACCGCGGCGCCGTTTCCCGGCTACCGCGACGCCAAGCCCATGGTCTTCGCGGGGCTCTACTCGATCGATGACACGGACTACGAGGCCCTTCGCGACGCGCTCGAAAAGCTGCGCCTCAACGATCCGGCCTTTACCTACGAGCCCGAGACCTCCCTCGCGCTGGGATATGGCTTTCGCTGCGGGTTCCTCGGCATGCTGCACATGGAGATCGTCCAGGAGCGGCTCGAGCGGGAGTTCAATCTCTCGCTGATCGTGACGGCGCCGAGCGTGCAGTACAAGGTCCGCACCACCGCGGGCGAGGTGCTCGACATCGACAATCCATCGAAGCTGCCGACACCCGACCGGATCGAACAGATGGACGAGCCCTACGTGACGTCGTCGGTCTTCGTGCCGACGGAGTTCATGACCGCGATCTACAAGCTCGCTCAGGAAAAGCGCGGCGAGCACCGGTCGCTCGAGTACCACGGCAAGCGCGTCCACATCCGGTTCGACTTTCCGCTGGCCGAGATCGTCGTCGACTTCTACGACCGGCTGAAGTCGATATCGAAGGGCTACGCGTCGTTCGACTACGAGTTGTCGGAGTTCCGGCCGTCCGACCTCGTGAAGCTCGACATCCTGCTGAACGGCGACCCGGTCGACGCCCTCTCCAGCATCGTGCATCGGGACAAGGCGTACGAGAAGGGCAAAGCGCTCGTCGAGAAGCTGCGCGGAGTGATCCCCCGCCAGCTCTTCGAGGTCGCCATCCAAGCGGCGATCGGGAGCCGGGTCATCGCGCGCGAGACCGTCAAGGCGATGGGCAAGAACGTGACGGCGAAGTGCTACGGCGGTGACATCACGCGCAAGCGCAAGCTGTTGGAGCGCCAGAAGGAAGGAAAGAAGCGGATGAAGCAGGTCGGGAAGGTGGAGATCCCCCAGGAAGCGTTCCTCGCCGTGCTCAAGAGCTGAGCATGGACGAGCGGAAGATCGAGATCGAAGCGGGCCGCACGCTCCCCACGGAGGTAGTCGTGCCGAAGCCGCGCCGGAAGTCCATCGTCCGCGAGTACGCCGAGGCGATCGCGATCGCGGTCCTGTTGGCACTCGTCATCCGTTCGCTCGTCGTGCAGGCCTTCACCATCCCGTCCGGCTCCATGATGGACACGCTGCTCGTCGGCGACTACATCCTGGTCAACAAGTTCCTCTACGGCCCCGAGCTGCCCCTGATCGACTGGCGCATGCCCGCGATCCGCGATCCGCGGCGTGGCGACATCATCGTGTTCAAGTACCCGCAGGACGAGAAGCGCGACTTCATCAAACGGATCGTCGCGACCCCGGGCGAGCGAGTGCAGGTCCGCGGCCACCAGGTCTTCGTCAACGGCAGGCCCCTTCAGGAGCCGTACACCAAGTACGTCGATTCCGGCACGGCGCGCGGGGGGGACGCCTATTGCGGGTACGCGTACGGCTGCGAGCCCACGACGGTGCCGCCCGACGCCTACTTCGTCATGGGCGACAACCGCGACAACTCTCAGGACAGCCGCTACTGGGGCTTCGTCAAGCGCGACAAGATCAAGGGGAAGGCCTTCCTCATCTACTGGTCGTGGGACGGCGACCGGCACTGGCTCCGCTGGTGGAGACTCGCGAACTATATTTCGTAGTGGGGTGGTTATGACGCGAGCCGGCGAGCACCGGTCTGTTGTAGCGGGGTCCGGGAGGTCGGCTTTGACCGAGGGTGGCCTGACAAAGACGCGACCCGGGCCTGTTGTAGCGGGGTCCGTGAGCACGGCTTGGTCCGAGGGTGGCCTGAGACAGACGCGACCCGGCCCCGCTCCTGCGGACAACCCGTTCGGCGCGGCACCAGCCGAGATTGCGCTCGCGTCGGTGTTGGCGGAGAACCGGCCGGAGGCGGAGACGCTCGGGCTGTACGTGCATGTCCCGTTCTGTACGAAGCGGTGCGGCTACTGCAGCTTCAACACCGCGCCCCTCGAGGAGGGGGCCATGGCCCGCTACCTCGAGGCGCTCCATCGCGAGATCGACCTGCTCGGCGCGCTCCCGTGGGCAGCGCGGGTGCGCCTCGCGACCGGGCCGCCGAGGACCTGGCGGCGGCGCTCGACGGAATCCGCGCTCGCTTCGACGTCGGCGCGGATGCCGAGATCACCGTCGAGTGCAACCCCGAGAGCGTGACGCGCCAGAAGCTCGAGGGCTATCGCGCGGCAGGCGTGAATCGGCTGAGCCTCGGTGTCCAGTCTCTCGACGACTCGATCCTCCCGCGGCTCGGCCGCCTCCACGACGCGCGCGGCGCCCGCGCCGCGTTCGAGGCGGCGCGGGAGGCGGGGTGCGCCAATCTGAGCGTCGACCTGATGTACGGCCTGCCCGGCCTCGACCTCGACGGATGGACGCGGGCCGTCGACACGGTGCTCGACTGGCGGCCGGACCATCTTTCGGCCTACGGCCTGACCCTTGACGCCGGCAGCCTCTGGGGCGCAGCCGGCATCGAAGGCCTGCCGGCGGAGCAGGAGCAAATCGACCAGTACTGGCGACTCGCGCACGCCGCGGCGGCGCACGGCCTGGAGCACTACGAGATCTCCAACTACGCGCGGCCCCACTTCCGCTCGCGCCACAACCAGATCTACTGGCACGCCGCCGAGTACCTGGCCGCCGGGCCGGGCGCCTGTGGATTTTTGGGGCGGGTGCGCTACGCGAACGTAAAGGCGACCTCGCGCTATTGCGAGGCGCTCGCGGACGGCGCCCTTCCTGTCGCGTCCGCGGAGCAGCTCTCGCCGCGGCAGCGCCTCGCCGAGCGACTGATCCTCGGTCTCCGGACGGCCGACGGCGTCCCCACGGCGTGGCTCGAGCCGCGGCTCGACGGTGACCGAGACCTCCGTCGGCGGATCGAGACGTGGCGCGCGCAGGCGCTGCTGGTCGACACCGGCGACCGCGTCCGCCTCACCGAGGCGGGGTTCCTCCTCTCCGACGCGCTCTTCGTCGAATTGCTATAATTCCGGGCGATGGATGCCCGTCATCGGGACGTACTGGTTGCGGTCATCCGCGAGTACATCGACTCGACCGAGCCGGTCGGCTCCCGCGTTCTGGCCCAGCGCCACTTCCCGAACCTCTCGGCGGCGACGCTGCGCAACGTGATGGCCGATCTCGAGGAGATGGGCTACCTGGTCCAGCCGCACACGAGCGCGGGCCGGGTACCGACGGATAAGGCCTACCGCTTCTACGTGGAGTCCTTTCCGCCGGCGCCGGGCCCAAAAGGCGCGGTGCCCGGTGAGAGCCTGCCGACGCGCCGTTCCGGGATCGACGGATTCATGGAGCGGACGTCGTCGCATCTGTCGAGCGCCACGAAGTTGACGGGCCTCCTGCTCGCGCCGCCGCTCAAGCAGACGACGCTCGCGCGGGTCGACCTCATCCCGCTCGAGGACGATCGCGCGCTGGCCGTCCTCGTCACCGACGCGGGCTGGGTCACCGCCCGCGCGGTGACGCTCGATCCGCCGTTCGCCGCCGAGGAGGTACGCGCCGTGGGGCGCGAGCTGAACCGCCGATACTGCGGCCGCACCGTCCAGGACGTCGTCGACATGGAGACGACGCCCAGCGATCCCCTCGACGCCCTCCACACGCGGGCGCGCGGCGTCATCGAGCAGATCGTTGTACTGCTGCGGGGCCGCACGCTCTATGTCAGCGGCGCGATCAACATGCTCGACCATCCGGAGTTCTGGAACCTCGACACGACGCGCGAGCTGCTCCGAACCTTCGAGCAGAAGGAGCGCCTCGCCGACCTGATGACGATGCTCGCCGGCGGCGAGGGGCTGAACGTGACGATCGGCGAGGAGAACCCGGTCGCCGAGATGCGCGAGTGCACGCTGATCACCTCGACCTACACCTACCGCGACCAGGTCATCGGCATCCTCGGCGTCGTCGGGCCGCGGCGGTTGCCGTACCCCGAGGTCATCTCCATCGTCAACGAGACGGCTCGGCACGTCACGGACGCTCTCTCCCGCGTCCGTCAGGATCTCTATCTGCCGTCGTAGCGCTTGAGTCGGCGGGGGCGCGGGGCCGGAGAGCGGGATGGGTGCCGCCCGGGATCCGACGGCTGAAATCCGGATCGGTAGGTTCGGGCGCTCTGCGCGAGGGCGATGCTGACTACACGGATCCCGGGCGGCACCCATCCCGCTCTCCGGCCCCGCGCCCCCGCCGAGACCCGCGGTACGACGCTGCTATAATTCACCTGTTATGGACGAGTCGAACGTGCGCGACCCCGAGCCTCTCGAGTCCGCCCCGTCCGCAGAGGCGCGGGCCGAGACGGTCGAGGAGCTGAGGCGGCAGGTCGAGGAAAAGCAGGATCGGCTGCTTCGCGCGCTCGCCGAAGTCGAGAACATCAAGCGGCGAACCCAGCGGGAACGCGAAGAGTACATCCGCTACGCGAACGAGTCGCTGCTCCGCGACCTCGTCCCTGTGCTCGACAACCTGGACCGGGCGCTCGAGGCGGCGCGGGGAACCGGCGAGGTCTCCGGCGTCGTCGGGGGCGTCGAACTGATCCAGCGCGAGCTCCTCAAGGTGCTGGAGCGCGCGGGCGTCACGCGATATTCCGCCCTCGGCCACCCCTTCGATCCGACGCGACACGAGGCTATCGCCCGTGTGGTGAGTACGGACGCCAAGCCGGGCACCGTCATCGGCGAGACGTTGCCGGGCTACCAGCTGCACAACCGCGTGTTGCGCGCCGCGCTCGTATCCGTCGCCGCCGCGCCGGACGAGGACGCCTGAGCCCGGTGCCGCGCGACTACTACGAGGTCCTCGGCATTGCGCGCAACGCCGGCGAGGCCGAGATCAAGAAGGCCTACCGTCAGCTCGCGATGCAGTTCCATCCCGATCGCAATCGCAGTGACAAGAACGCCGAGGAGCGGTTCAAGGAGGTGAACGAGGCGTACGCCGTGCTGTCCGATCCCGACAAGCGGGCGCACTTCGACCGCTTCGGGACCGCCGGACCGGGGGTCGGCCCCGGGTTCGGCGACACGGGCTTCGGCACCCTCTTCGAGGACATCTTCGAGAACTTCTTCTCCGGGGCTGGCCGAGGGCGCGGCTCGCGCGGCGCGCGCGGTGAGGACCTCCAGTACGAGCTGAAGATCACCCTCGAGGACTCGGCGGCCGGTCTCGAGACGAAGATCCAGATCCCGCGACTCGAGCGCTGCGAGACCTGCGCGGGCGCGGGCGTCGAGCCGGGTAGTCGCCTGGAGACCTGCGACATGTGTCGCGGCGCCGGCGAGGTCCGGCGGAGTCACGGCTTTTTGACCGTGGCCCAGACCTGCCCCAAGTGCCAGGGCGCCGGCCAGCTCAACCGCGCGCCCTGCCGGGAGTGCCGCGGCCAGGGTCGGCGCCGGGCCGAGCGCCTGCTGAGCGTCAAAATCCCGGCGGGAATAGACGACCGGATGCAGCTTCGCATCAGCGGCGAGGGCTCGAGCGGGGCAAACGGCGGACCGCCGGGCGACCTCTATGTGCTCGTACGCATCAGCGAGCACGACCTGTTCACGCGCCAGGGGGCCGATCTCTACTGCGACCTACCCGTCTCCTTCGCCCACCTGGCCCTCGGCCACGACGTCGAGGTGCCCGTTCTCGGTGGCGCGACCAGGCTGAAGATCCCTGCCGGCACGCAGCCCAACGACGTGCTGCGCCTCCGGGGCAAGGGCATGCCGCACCTGCGCCAGCGCGGGCACGGCGACACCTGCTACCGCATCGTGCTGGAAGTCCCCCAGAAGCTCAACGCGCGACAGCGCGAGGCGCTCGCGGCGTTCGAGGCAGCCTCGAAAGAAGAGCGAGGGCCGCTGGCGGCGGCATTCTTCGAGCGGATGAAGAAGCTCCTCGGCTGACCTGATGTCATCCTCCCGCTTCTGGGAGCTCACAGTGGGCGTGCCCGCCGACCTCGCCGAGGGATTGACCAACCTCGCGTGGGAGCTCGGCGCGCTCGGCGTGGTCGAGGAGGAGCGGCCGGGACGAGGCCCGCGGCTCCGCGCGTTCTTCCCGGAGACGGTTTTCGCGAGCGCGCTCGAAGCGAGCGTCCGGGAGTACCTGGACGGGCTGCGCGAGCTTGGCTTCGAGCCCGCCACTGGGCTGAGCGTCGTCGCGCTCGCCGATGAGAACTGGGCGGACGCCTGGCGAGCCCATTTCACCCCGCGGCCGGTCGGGCGGCGGCTCTTGATCGCCCCGCCGTGGGACAGGCCCGCCGCGAAAGGCCGGACCGTGATCACGATCGAGCCAGGGCGCGCGTTCGGGACGGGTCATCACGGGAGCACGGTCGGGTGCCTCGAGGCGCTGGAGTCCGTGATCGACCGCGACGGCCCGCCCGGCATGATCGACCTCGGTACCGGATCGGGCATCCTCGCGATCACGGCCGCCCGGCTAGGCGTGAGCGCAGTCCTCGCGGTGGACGACGACCCTGACGCCATCGCCTCCGCGGTGGCGAACGCCGCCCGCAACCACGTCTCCGACCGCGTACGGTGCGTGCTCGCCGACGCTGGGAGGCTCGAGGAGACGCGCGCGCCTCTGGTCGTCGCCAATCTGCTCTCGGCCGCCCATCGGAGGTTCGCGTCCCAGTATGAGCGTTCTCTGCTGCCGGGCGGAACGCTGCTGCTCGGCGGGATCCTCGACGGTGAGGCGGCCGACGTCGCCGCGGCGCTCGGCGGCCACGGGTTCGTTCCCCGCAAGCCTCTCTCCGTGGAGGGCTGGACCACGCTCGAGCTCCGTGCGCCGCTTCACGATCACGCCTGAGCGGATCGCCGGCGGACGCGTCGTCTTCGACCGCGACGAGTCGCATCATCTCTCGCGCGTCCTCCGGCTCCGGTCCGGCGACACGGTGCTCGCCGCCGACGGCACCGGCCACGAGTACACGGTGCGCCTCGAGACGGTTGGTGAGCGGGCGACGGGTACTGTGCTCGGGGTCGCCACGCGCGAGACCGAGTCGCCGGTCCAGATCACGCTCGTGCAATCCGTCCCCAAGGGCGACAAGATGGAATCGATCGTGCGGGCGTCCACCGAGCTCGGCGTGGCACAGGTCGTCCCGGTGCTGACGGCGCGGACGGTGGTCGCGCTCGAGCCCGGCCGCTGGCGCGATCGCGCTCGGCGCTGGCAGCGCGTCGCAAAGGAGGCGGCGAAGCAGTGTGGCCGGGCCGTGGTTCCAACGGTCGATGCGCCCCGACCGCTCGCCGACGTCCTCGAGCGCGACGAACCCGCCGACCTCCGGCTCTGCCTCTGGGAGGGCGCGATGACGGCCACGGGGCAGGGTGGGGAGCAAACCCGTCTGCCCGTAACGACGCTCGCCGCGAGCTTGCCCCCCACCCTGCCCCCGGCCGCGCGCATTCATCTGCTCGTTGGACCAGAGGGCGGGTTGAGCCAAGGGGAAGTCGAGAGCGCGCAGGCGCGAGGCTGGACGATCGTCGGCGTCGGGCCACGCACCTTGAGGGCCGAGACGGCGGGACCAGCGATCATCGCGGTGCTGCAAGCGCGATTCGGCGATCTGGGCGTGGGTGGATGAGCGCGCGAGAGGCCGGCTGGGAGCACTTCGAGACCGAGGCGGATGTGGGCGTTCGAGCGTGGGGCTCGACGTGCGCCGACGCGTTCGCCCAAGCGGCGCTGGGCGTGTTCGCGCTGATCGTGAAGCCCGACGAGGTCGCGGAGCGCGAGCGGCGCGAGGTCCGGGCGCAGGCCGATTCACCGGAGCGATTGCTCGTCAACTGGATCAACGAGTGCCTCTACGTGCACGAGATCGAAGGGTTCGTGGTGCACCGCGTGGAGGTGGGCGCGTGCACCGCGACGCTTGTCCACGCGACGCTCCACGGCGAAGAGATGGACGCCAGCCGCCATCGGTTCGGGACGATCGTCAAGGCCGCGACCATGCATCGTCTGGTCGTGGCCGAGCGGGAGGGCCGGCACGAGGTCCGTGTCATCGTCGACGTGTGATGTCTCGCATCGGAGACGCGGAGCCGGTCACCCCGTGTCATCGGTGCCACCTTCGCTTCCTGGAGTTCGATCAGATGCTATAAACATCAGCTAGTTCTAGCTACGGATCGCCTGGCATTCCCGTTGCTACTTTCCGGAACGGTCCATCCATGCGCCAGCACACAATCCGCAAGCCGGTCGGTATCGAGGGCGTTGGCCTGCACTCGGGAAAGGTCGCCCGTATCACCCTCGCTCCCGCACCCGCGGACGCCGGCATCGTATTCAGAGTCCGCTCGACGGGTGAGCGGATCCCGGCGAGGGCGGAGAGCGTCGTCAATGCGCACTACGCCACCACGGTGGGCGTGAACGGGACGCGAATCCAGACGGTCGAGCACCTGATGGCGGCCGTGTCGGGGCTCGGCATCGACAATCTCGATATCGAAGTGGACGGACCCGAGATCCCCGCGCTCGACGGCAGCGCGAAGCCCTTCGTGGCGCTGCTGGCGTTCGCCGGTCGTGTCCAGCAGTCCGCACGGCTTCGGCCGTTGACGCTCCCGTGCCCGTTGCGGGTGGGCGGCGGCGGACGGTGGATGCAGATCGTCCCGTCGGAGAGGTTCCGTATCACCTACACGCTGGACAACGATCACCCGGCGATCGGGACGCAAGTCCTGTCGTGGACGCCCAGCGAGCGGTCGTTCGTGGAGGAGTTCGCGCCGGCGCGTACGTACGGCTTCCTCAAGGACCTGGGACTCATGCGGAAGAACGGCCTCGCGCGCGGCGGCTCCCTGGACAACGCGATCGTGCTCGGCAATCGCGGGGCGCTGAACGGCCTTCGATACCGGGACGAGTTCGTCCGGCACAAGATGCTGGACCTGGTCGGGGACCTCGCCCTCCTGGGCCGCCCGATCCGGGCGCACGTCATTGCCCGCAACGGCGGCCACGCGCTCAACATCGAGCTCGTGCTCGCGGTCCAGCGAGCCGTCGGGCTCGAGCGCCGGGCCGCGCTCGAGGTCCCCGCGGCAGCCGAGGACGCCAGGCGCCGCGAGGGGTTCGTGACGGTGCGCGGCCTCGCTACCATCTAACCGGCGCTCCGCGCCGCCCCTCCCACGCTATCTCGCTATATAATGACCCGTTCGCAGCATGCGTGCTCTATGGCTCCTCAATCACCTGGGCGCGGCAGCGATGGTGCTGGCCGTGGCGGCACCCGCCCGCGCCGAACTGCGCATCAGCGACCTGGACGTCTTCCTCAACGATCATGAGGTGACCGTCCACGTCGTGCTGCTGGGGGTCCTGCCCGGCGGACTCCACGAGGGCATCCAGGGCGGGATCCCCGCGCACGTCCGCCTCGACATCGAGCTCTGGCAGTATCAGCGGTTGCTGCCCGACCGGCTGCTCGTCACGAAGACCGTCGAGCGGACGCTCGCGTACAACGTGGTGACCAAGGAGTTCAAGGTCGCGTCGCTCAAGGGAGAGTCCCGGCTCGTCCACACCACGCGCGATCTCCGCGACGCCCAGCGGATCCTCTCCGACGTCCGGGGGGTCAAGATGACACCCGCCGCGGCGCTTGATCCCGCGGCGGTGATCTACGTGCGCGTCAACGCGACGACGGCGTTGAACGGCGAGAACACCTTCGTGGCTCGGATGAACGGGACCGCTGAGCAGACCATCCGGCAGTCCGACTACCGCACGATCCAGCGAGTCCAATAGCCATGCCCCTCCTCAGCGAAGAGAATCGGCGCAAGCGCAACCTGATCATCCTCGCCGGGTTCCTCGTGCTGGTGGGCACGGCGAACTTCCTGGACATCGGCGTCTACGCGCCGGACCTACCGCTCGCGTCCAACATCGCCGTGTTCGCCCTGCTCAATCTGAACCTGATCGTGCTGCTGCTCCTGGTACTGCTCCTCTTCCGCAACCTCGTCAAGCTCTGGTTCGAGCGGCGCGAGAACGTGATCGGCGCCAAGTTCAAGTCGAAGCTGGTGCTGGCGTTTCTCACGCTCTCCCTCATCCCGTCGACGCTCATCTTCCTCATTGCCTCCAACTTCATCACCAAGTCGATCGAGGGGTGGTTCAAGCCGCAGGTCGAGCGCCCGCTGGACCAGGCGCTCGCGGTGGCGCAGACCTACTACAGCAACCTCGAGCGCACGGCGCTCCGTCACGCCCAGCACATCGGCCGCGTGATCGATCGCGATGGACTCCTGGCCGACACGCGGCGCGAGACGTTGGCGGCCTACCTCGTCGAGCAGCAGGACCGGCTCGGGATCAGCGCGATCACCGTCTTCGGTCCGCACGGGCAGGAGCTGGTCCATGTCAAGGATCCGATCCTGGGCGATCTCGCGACGCGGGACGTCAACGAGAACCAGCTGCGCCAGGGCGCCTCCGGACAGGAGCTCACCACGGTGCGCGAGATCGCATCCGGCGACCTCGTCGAGGCAGTCGTCCCGGTCTGGGCGGCGCGCGGCGCCGAGCGCCGCGTCGTGGGCGTGGTGGTCGTCGGCACGCACGTCACGGATCGGCTCGAGGCACGCGTGCGCGGGATCTCGCAGGCGTTTCGCGAGTACAAGCAGCTCAAGCTGCTGAAGACGCCGATCAAGGGCATCTACATCCTGCTCTTCCTGCTCATGACGCTGATCGTCGTGTTCTCGTTCACGTGGTTCGGCCTCTACCTCGCGCGCGGAATCACGGGTCCCATCGAGCAGCTCGCCGAGGGCACGCGCGAGGTCGCCGCCGGCAACCTCGCCTACAAGGTGCAGACGCGGGGAGACGACGAGATCGGCGTCCTCGTCGAGTCCTTCAACCGTATGACGGACGATCTGGCGAAATCGAAGCGGCAGCTCGAAGAGGCGTACCTCGACCTGTCGGACAAGCACACTGAGCTCGAGGATCGGCGCGTCTACATCGAGACCGTCCTCGAGGCCATCACCACCGGCGTGGTCTCCTTCGACCCGCTCGGGCGCCTCACGACCATCAATCGCGCCGCGGCGCGCATGCTCGGCGTGAACGAAGCGACGGCCGTCGGACGCTTTCTCGAGGAGGTCTTCGCCGGCCCGGACCTCAGGGCGGTGGTCGCGCAGATGCAGCGCACGCGGCGCCCCCGGGCCGCCAGCACGGAGCTCGAGTTCCAGATGCGGCGGGGCGGCGCCACGCTCTCGCTCCTCGCCTCCGCGACGGCGCTGCGGGGCCCGGACGGCGAGTACGCCGGCGCCGTCGTGGTCCTCGACGACCTGACGGAGTTGCTGAAGGCCCAGCGGGTGGCGGCGTGGCGGGAGGTGGCGCAGCGGATCGCCCATGAGATCAAGAATCCCCTGACGCCGATCCAGCTCTCCGCCCAGCGACTACGCCGGCGCCTGGCCCGCACTCCGGGCGAGGAGCGGCTGGTACTGGAGTGTACCGAGACGATCATCCACGAGGTCGACGGCCTCAAGCACCTGGTGGACGAGTTCTCGCGGTTCGCCCGGATGCCCGTGCTCACCCCGCGGCCAACCGACGTGCGCCAGCTCATCGACGGCGTCGCGAGCCTCTACCGCGAGTCCCATCCGGCCCTCTCGATCGAGACCCATCATCCCGACGACCTCCCGTTGCTCGAAGTGGACCCGGACCACATCAAGCGCGCCGTCCTCAACCTCGTCGACAACGCGGTCGAGGCGATCGGCGACAGCGGTGTCGTGCGCGTCGAAACGGTACACGTGGCCGAGACGGGGCACGCGCGGATCATCGTGGCCGACGACGGCCCGGGTATCAGCCCCGAGGGCAAGGAGAAGCTCTTCTTCCCGTATTTCTCGACGAAGGTCGCGGGCATGGGGCTTGGGCTATCGATCGTGCACGAGATCGTGACCGAGCACGGCGGTACGATCTCGGTCGAGGACAACGAGCCCAGGGGGACTCGCTTCGTCATCGAGGTGCCGGTGTCGCGCGCGGTCATCCCGGTCGAGGCCTGACATGGCCAGCGAGCATATCGGTGCGCGCGTGAGCGCCCTTGCGCCTGCGGCGCGGCGGAGAGGGTGACATGGCCAGCGAGCATATCTTGATCGTCGACGACGAGCCGGCTATCCGATCGACCCTGCGTGACGTTCTGGAAGACGAGGGATACCGCGTCTCCGCGGTCGGCAACGGCGCCGACGCGCTCCGGTTCTTCGCCGACGAGCTGCCGGAGCTGACGTTTCTCGACATCTGGATGGATCGGATGGACGGCCTCGAGACTCTCGCCGAGATCAAGCGGGCGCGCCCGGAGGCGGTCGTCGTCATCATCTCCGGCCACGGTACGATCGAGACGGCCGTCAAGGCGACGCGCCTCGGCGCCTACGACTTCGTCGAGAAGCCGCTGTCCCTCGAGAAAATCTTGATGACGGTCAGCCGCGCCCTCGAGCACGCCCGGCACGAGCGCGAGAACGCGGCGCTCCGCGCGAGCCTCGAGCAGCGGACCGAGATCATCGGCGAGAGCGCGGGGATCCGCGCGCTCCGCGACCAGATCGCGACCGCCGCGCCCACCAACGGCCGCGTGCTGATCCACGGCGAGAACGGCAGCGGCAAGGAGCTGGTCGCGCGGGCCATCCACGTCAACTCCGTGCGCCGTGAGCGCTCCTTCGTCGAGGTCAACTGCGCCGCGATCCCCGAGGAGTTGATCGAGTCCGAGCTGTTCGGCCACGAGAAGGGCGCATTCACCGGTGCGCTCACCCGGCGCCGCGGGAAGTTCGAGCTGGCCGACGGCGGCACGCTCTTCCTGGACGAGATCGGCGACATGAGTGTCAAAACCCAGGCGAAGGTCCTGCGCTCGCTCGAGGAGCAGGCGTTCGAGCGGGTCGGCGGCAAGGACACGATCCGGGTGGACGTGCGGGTGATCGCCGCGTCCAACCGCGACCTCGCGGCCCTGATCCGGGACGGACGCTTCCGGGAGGACCTCTACTATCGCCTGAACGTGATCCCGATCGAAGTCCCGGCCCTGCGGACGCGCAAGGACGACATTCCCGCGCTGGTGAGCCACTTCATCACGCAGTTCTGCGCCGAGAACGGCAAGCGCGCCAAGACGCTCTCCCGGGAGGCGCTCGGCTACTTTCTCGCCTACGACTGGCCCGGCAACGTCCGCGAGGTCCGGAACATGGTCGAGCGCCTCGTGATCATGGCCCCCGTGGACGTGATCGACGCCGACGATCTGCCGGCGCCGCTGCGCCCGAAGGAGACGGCGCCCGCGGCCGGCGAGGCGCGCGAGCGGTCGCTCAAGGACGCGCGCGACAACTTCGAGCGCGCCTACATCCTCACCGAGCTGCATACCAACGACTGGAACGTGACGCGGACCGCGGAGCGACTCGGGATCGAGCGCAGCCACCTCTATCGGAAGCTCAAGGCCTACAACATCAACCCGCCGAAGCGCGACGCCTGAGGGCCCTGCTTCATCCCACGGGTACCAACGCCGTGAGCGACCCCGGCCGGCTCGCCGGCTTGGCCGGCCGGGGGCTCGGTCTCCTGATCCTGCTCGGCCTTGCCTGGCAGGTGATGGCGCAGGGACTGAGGCCTCAGGGCGGCGGGTTCCTCGGGTTCATCCACGGCGTCGACCTGATCTTCCACGAAGCCGGCCACGTGATCTTCGGGTTCTTCGGCGAGTTCGTCGCAGTGCTCGGTGGCTCGCTGAACCAGGTCCTGATCCCGGCGATCGCCACCACGGCCTTCCTGAGAACCCGTCAGTGGGCCTCGGCCGCCATCGCGCTCTTCTGGACCGGGCAGTCGCTCACCGACGTCGGCGTCTACGCGGCCGACGGGCGGGCCAGGCGTTGCCCCTCTTGGCCGAAGGACTGATCCACGACTGGAACTACATTCTCGGACGGCTCGGGCTTCTGGGGTCCGCCGAGACCGTGGGCCGGCTGATCTTTGGGGCCGGCGCGCTGGTAATGCTCGCGGCGCTGCTGCTGCTCGCCCTCGAGGTCCTGCGCTGCTGGAACGCGCCGGCCGCGGACGCGCGGCCGCGCTGACGTGCTCGACCTCGTCCTTCGCGGCTGCCGCCTGCCCGACCGGGAGGGGACCGTCGACCTCGCAATCGCCGGCGGGCGCATCGTCGCCATCGGGCCGGCGAGCGGGCCCGCGCGGGAGACGATCGACGTCGCCGGACGGCTCGTCACTCCGGGCCTCGTCGACGCGCACATCCATCTGGACAAGGCGCTCTTGACCGATCGGGTGTCCGGATCGGCGGGAACGGCCGCGGAGGCCATTCGGCTCACCGGCCTGGCGAAGCGAGGCTTCACGGTGGACGACATCGCGCAGAGGGCGCGGCGCGTGCTCGACCTGGCCGTCCCGGCGGGCACGACGGCGATGCGCGCGCACGTCGAGGTCGACCCGATCGTGGGGCTCGCAGGTATGGAGGCGATGCTCGCGCTCAAGCGCGAGTATGCTCCGGCCATCGACATCCAGCTCTGCGCCTTCGCTCAGGAAGGCATACTCCAGGTGCCGGGCACCGAGGCGCTGCTCCGTCGCGCCCTCGGGATGGGCGCCGACCTCGTCGGCGGGTGCCCCTACAACGACACCGATGCGCTCCGGCACATCGAGATCGTGTTCGCGCTCGCGGGCGAGTTCGGCGTCGACGCGGACTTCCACGTGGACTTCTTCGACGAGCCCGAACACCTGCACGTGCGCGCGATCGTCCGTCAGACGGTCCGGGCCGGCTGGCAGGGACGCGTCGCGGTGGGACATCTCACCGAGCTCGCCGCACTGCCCCCCACCGAACAGGCGGCGTTGATCACCGAGCTGGCGGCCGCCGGGATCGGCGTGATCAGCCTTCCCCTGACCGACCTCTACCTCATGGGACGGCGGGACGAGCGGAACGTCCGCCGCGGCCTGACGCCGATCCGCCGGCTCCTGGAGGCCGGCATCCCGGTGGCGCTGGCGTCCAACAACATCCGGAACCCGTTCACGCCGGTCGGCACGGCCGACCCCGCTCACTTGACGTTCGTCGGCGCCGTCGCCGCTCACATGGGGACGCCCGAGCTCATGCGGGACCTCGTGGCCGCCGTCACCACGCACCCGGCGCGGATCCTCAATCTCCGCGACTACGGCTGCGCCCCCGGCTGCCGCGCGGATCTCGTCGTGTGGGAGTGCGAGCGGGTGGAGGAGATCGTGATGGCCTTGCCTCCACGACGCCTCGTGGTGAAGGCGGGACGCGTCACGGTCGAGCACGAGCGACGGACCGTCGAGCGCTGGCGCCCCGGCGGCAGCACCCAGGCCCATCGAGGTTGACACGGACGGAGCGCGCCATGTAGAGTGACGAGAGTCAGCTCACGTGCTTTCCTTTAAGCGAGCCCGGAGAGGCTCGTAAGGAGAGAAGATGGCCAGCCCCGCACGACGCCCCCGGGAGAAAGCGCAGGTCCTCGACGAGACCGCGCTCGACCGGGCCCTCACCCGCATCGCCCACGAGATCCTCGAGAAGAACGGCGGCGCCAAGGACCTGGCGTTCGTCGGGCTGCGGACGCGCGGCGTGAGCCTCGCGCATCGCCTCGCCGCCAAGATCGCCCAGATCGACGGCACAACCCTCCCGGTGGGGACGCTCGACATCACGCTCTACCGCGACGACCTGGGCATGCGCGGCACGCCGGTGATCCGCGGGACCGACATCCCGTTCTCGATCAAGGACAAGACGGTGATCCTCGTGGACGACGTCCTCTTCACCGGCCGAACGATCCGCGCGGCGCTCGACGCCATCATCGACCTCGGCCGGCCGACCGCCATCCAGTTGGCGTGCCTGATCGACCGCGGGCACCGCGAGTTGCCGATCCGGCCGGACTACGTCGGCAAGAACCTGCCGACCTCGCGCCGCGAGACCGTCGCCGTGCGGCTCCAGGAGCACGACGGCGAGGACCGCGTCGTCATCGAAGAACCCGAGGAGGCCTAGCATGGGCTGGACGCGGAAAGATCTGCTCACGATGCGTGAGCTCGAAGCGGGCGAGATCGTGTTGCTGGTGGACACCGCCGCGTCGCTCCAGGAGATCGCAACGCGCGAGATCAAGAAGGTCCCGGCGCTCCGCGGCAAGACGGTCGTGAACCTCTTCTATGAGGCGTCCACACGGACGCGCACGTCGTTCGAGATCGCCGGGAAATGGCTCTCGGCGGACGTGGTCAATTTCTCGGCCAGCGGCTCGAGCACGAGCAAGGGCGAGAGCTTCATCGACACCGCCAAAAACATCGGCGCGATGAGCCCTGATGTGGTCGTCGTCCGCCACTCGTCGGCCGGCGCGGCCGAGCTTCTGGCCCGCGCGCTGCCCTGCTCGATCGTGAACGCCGGCGACGGCGCCCACGAGCATCCCACCCAGGCGTTGCTGGACCTGTTGACGATCCGCGAGAAGAAAGGCCACTTCGAGGGCCTCCACGTGGCGATCGTCGGGGACATCGCTCACAGCCGGGTCGCGCGGTCGAACATCCACGGGATGCGCAAGCTCGGCATGACCGTCACCGTGGCCGGACCGCCGACGCTGATTCCGCCGTTCGTCCAGGAGCTGGGCGCGAAGGTGAGCTACCGCCTGGAGGACGCGATCGGCGACGTGGACGTGATCATGATGCTCCGCCTGCAACAGGAGCGGATGACCGCGGGCTTGATCCCGTCGCTCCGCGAGTACGCGCACTACTGGGGGCTCACGCTCGACAAGCTCGCGCGGCACGCGCGGCCCGACGTCCTGATCATGCACCCCGGGCCGGTGAACCGCGGCATTGAGCTGGCGCCCGAGGTCGCCGACGGTCCGTACTCCGTCATCCTCGACCAGGTCTCCCGGGGCGTGGCCGTCCGCATG
>WNFS01000400.1_pt1 | contig 31357 bp, 31 predicted proteins | sample 5400141 | NCBI WGS metagenome assembly WNFS01 (sample SAMN13153358, study PRJNA577476) | soil metagenome | isolation source: 60 cm saprolite under Madrone tree | place: USA:California | collected 2016-06-14
CGCTTCCGGGACATCGCCCGTTGGCGCGTTTCGCGCCTCGGCTTGGCCAGCAATCAACGCCTGGAGAATCTGATTGAGCGGGTTTTCGAATCTCGGCAGTTTGAGGATCTCCGCATTCCTCTGGCAGTGGTAGCCACAGACCTCACCTCCGGCGAACCAGTCGTGTTCACGCAAGGCAATCTCGTGGATGCCATCCGCGCGAGTTGCGCTTTCCCGGGCTTGTTCGAACCGGTCGAAATTGGAACACGATGCCTTGCGGACGGCGGGCTCGTCGCCCCGGTTCCAACGCGTGCCGCACGGGACCTCGGTGCCGCTACGGTAATCGGCGTTTCTGTGGGCATGCAGGACGGCCACCGCGGCGCTCCGACCAACATCTTTCAAGTCGTCAGCCGGGCAGTAAACGCGGCGCAAAAACACCAGCTGGAAGTCTGGGAACGCTACGCCGACCTGGTTCTCCGGCCTGACGTGCAGTCACTAGCCTGGGATGATTTTCATCGTGCTGAAGAAGCTATCGCCGCAGGCGCCGCTGCCGCGCTCCGCGCTCTCCCGCGCATTGAAAAACTGTTGGGGCAGCAACAAGATGCCGCCCAACATCTTCAAGCCCGGCTCGAAGCTGAAGACAGGAGTTATCTCTGGCTCGCGGAGGCGCAATGATGACTCGCGTAGGCATGTGGCTTGCAGCTTTTACCTTTCCACTCCTTCTGTGGCATGAATGCGGGGAGGATGTTGGCCTTTTCTGCTACCGTATAGGTCTGGGTGCCTTTGCGAATTTGCGGTCACGCGCGTTCGTTCCCGTGCCCGTACGAAATTCAGTTTATTCATCAGCCGCGAGGAACAACGCCGAGTGCTCGACGCCATCCTTCACTTTTTCCACTCGCTCTATAATCCAGAGGGGCTCAAGGAGCTAATCCGCTCGGGCGGGGCGCCCCTTATCTGTGCGATCGTCTTTGTCGAAACGGGATTTTTTGTAGGATTCTTTCTCCCCGGCGATTCCCTTCTCGTTACCGCGGGAATTTTCTCCGCTGCCGGCGTCATCCCTTTGAAGTGGCTGCTCCTGCCTGTGATGCTCTGCGCTATTGTGGGCGACCAGATCGGCTATTGGATCGGCCGCTCGGCGGGCGCAGCTTTGTACCGCCGCGAGGACTCTTTCTTCTTCCGGCGAAGCCATCTTCAACGCGCCCATGACTTCTATGAAAAATATGGGGGCCGGGCAGTTATCCTTGCGCGCTTTGTTCCGATTGTTCGAACCTTCTGTCCGCCAGTCGCTGGCGCAGCGAAAATGCCCTATCCCAGCTATGTGCTTTTCGACATTTTTGGTGGCATCTTTTGGGTCGGCGCGATGATTCTTGGTGGCTACTCTCTAGGCCGCTCGGTCCCGAATATTGGTGCGCGCATCCATTACGTGATTGCGGTGGTGATTCTACTTTCCATCCTTCCGGTGATTATCAGCCTGCTGCGCGCCAGGGGCGAGGCGGCGGCGCCGACGGGTGAGAGAAAGTAGGCCGTGCCGGCCCCCAAGTTTCGCGCCATCATCTTCGATATCGGCCGCGTCCTGATCCGCGTTGACGTCTCTCGCGCCATGATTGGCCTGGCTTCCGGACTGGCTCTTACGCCTCAAGAAGTGTGGTCCGCGATCGAAAAAGATCCCCACTGGCTGGATTGGCAAGAGGGACGTATTTCTCCGTACGATTGGCACATCCACTTAACCAAGCGTCTTGGGGCCTCGCTCACTTTCGAGCAATTCTGCGACGCCTGGAACTTTGCCCTGGACCCCGATCCAATCCATTCCGAATCCTTCCTGGAGAAACTTTCGAGGAATTACCGCCTCGCCTTGCTTTCCAACACCGACCCCATCCACATGTCCCATGCGGAGGCGCACTTCCCCTTCTTCCGTTTCTTTCCCAACCGCATCTATTCCTACCGCGTCGGCGCTAGCAAACCTGATCCGGTTATCTATGGCGAAGTTCTTCGCGCCTGCAAAGTCCGGGCTGCAGAAGCCGTCTATATTGACGATGTTGCCGCCTATGCGGAGGCGGCCCGCCGCCTGGGGATGACCGGGATTGTCTTCCGGTCGCCCGAGCAGCTCCAAACCGACCTCCGCACTGTCGGAATCCGATTTGATTGATTCTCCCTCAAGCAAAAAATCCGCTGTTCGCTCGCTGTTCGCGTAAACTTTGCTAGGACTAGTACTGCCCCTTTGTTTCTGTGTCTGCCACAACCGTCCATTCCTCCAATACTTACGGCCAGCCTTGCCTTACCTTCTTTGGCTGCTTGCATGCAATCTCCCGGTTACAGGCCGATTTAAAGCGGCATTCCCCTAACCGGGGTGAGGAGAAAGGTTGACTATGTCGGACGATAGAATTGAAACGCGCACGGAATCACCAGCTTGGACGCTGCCAGCGGTTGTTGTACTGGGTGTGATCGCTATTGCTGGGCTGGCGTTTGGCTGGAATGCTTCTTCAAAGCTGGATGCCACGCAACAGTCGGTTGCGACCCAGCTGAAAGGCACGCAGCAGACTGTTCAGCAGGACATGTCCTCATTGAAGGATCGTCTTGCCCAAGACGAAAAGGCTAACACCGATTTGCAGGGCGACCTTAAGGTTGTCACCGATAAGCTCAAGATTACCCAGGGCCAGCTCAAGAAGGCTCGCCAGGAAGCAGTAAAACTCAACGATGCGACCACCGAAAAGGTGGCCGCGTTAGACACCTCGGTCCACTCTGAACTCGCTACTAAAGCCACTAGCGATGACGTCAAGACCGTGGACACCAAGGTTGTCGGCGTCAAGACGGACTTGGATGCAACCCGCGAGGACTTGAAGATGGCCCGCAGCGAGATGGGTACGCTCATCGCGCGCAACCACGACGAAATTGACCAGCTCCGCCGCCTCGGCGAACGGGACTACGTTGAATTCACCATCGCGGGCAGGGGCAAGCCTGAGAAGGTCGGGAACGTCACCGTCGAATTGCGGGGCGTCAACGAAAAGCACAACCAATTTAGCGCTGCCGTAACCGTCGAAGACCGGCGGTTCGAAAAGAAGAATCGCGCCATGAACGAGCCGATCTTCTTCTATCTCTCGGGTACGCACATTCCCGAAGAAATCGTCATCAACAAGATTGGCAAGAACACGATTAGCGGCTACCTCAGCATCCCGAAGGCGAATTCGCAGACGGCTGCTGCGGCTACTAAGTCTGGCAGCTAAGCACACATCCCCGGAGAAATTGCCGGGCACGGAATCAGGCGGGCAGAGCGATCTGCCCACCTTTTTCTTTTCCGGGGAACAGCGACCTTGCAGATTCCGCTAGAATGGACTCCGCTTGTTTGGAGCCATGCTTGCGCCAGACATCCAATGTCCTTCATATCGCTGTGGACACGCTGATTCCCCTCCGCGGACACAGCTTCCATGGCTTCGATCAATTCACCGCTGCGCTCGATCACGAAGCTATTCCCGCTGTATGGCTTACTACCCGTTCTCGCCTCCAATTCGACGATGCCCGTCGCAAACACGGTCACACCCAGCCGTTCATTGCGGAGGACGGTTGCGCCGTTTATCTGCCGGAAGGCTATTTCCATCTTCGGCCTGCCTCTGATCCTACTCGCGCCAGGAAGGCCACAACGGTGCGGCTCGGGCGCTTTACGTGTATTCCGGTCGCTGAAGCCTTACCGGCGGCGGCCGATGCCCTGGAAACGCTGTCACACGATACCGGCGTGCCGATTGTAACTTTGCGCTCCCTCTCTCCACGCGAACTCATGCAGAACGTGGGCCTGCCACAAAGAGAGGCCGAACTTGCGCGGCAACGCGACTTTGACGAACTCTTTTTCTTCGCTGGTGCCTCGGATGAAGATGTGCAGACGTTCTTGGCACAGGGGCGCAGTCGCAACCTGCAATTCCGCCAGCATGGCGTTCTCTGGTCAGCTGCTATAGGCCCCAGCCTGCAGCGCTGCATGCGTGAGCTTGCTAAGCTTTACGACCGGGCATTCCGCTATCATGCCCACACCCTCGGTGTCGCCACGCCTGACTTAGCGGCCGGATTATTCCTTTTTTGCGAGCGCACCATTCTTCTTAGCGATCGCAAAGCAGAAGAGGTTCACCAAGACCGGCCTGACGCTTCTTACTCGCGTCAACTCTCTCTTCATGATCCCGATGTCTGGGAGAAACTGGTTGCAGCGGTCACTTCAAAAAACTAGAAGCTTGGGAAAAATGTTGCCCAAAAGCGTGTTGATTCACGCACTCTCCCATAACGCCCAATTAGGGAATCCCTGCGTCTATTTGACAAACTCTCTATTTTCCGCGAGATAAGAGGCTCCGCTCGATCGCATTGAACTGGCCTCTCGATTGCCCTCAGATTATCCGGCATGCGCTACGCCTCTGGCACTGCCGACTCGGCTTCGCAAACAGAACACTCAAAAGGTCGAACCGAGTACTAGGAGATACCTAACCATGTCTCGGCTTCGGCGTGCCTTCACCCTTCCCGTCCATGAGTCGAAAGTCGTCCTCGTTCTCATGCTTTGCGTTGTTTCCATGAGCTTGATGTCGGTCGCCTTGGTCTGGCAGGCACAGATTATCGACGGCCAGCGCGAAGCTATCCAATGGCTCCAAAGCGTGAGGTTCGGCGGCTAATCCCGCCCTCATGGTCGACTCGCCCTACCCCTCAAAATTTACCGCTGCTATTGATAAAGAATTACGCCGCGTCAAGCGATTCCGCCCCGTTGATTCCCGACACCCAAGCGTGCCAAATTCCAGAGACTTTCTCGGCGACCTGTGATTCAATAGCACTACAGGGAATTTAATCCAGGAGAATTGCCATGGGGCGTTTTGTTAGATTCCTCTTGCTGATGTCAGCTTCGGCGCTTGCCGGTTCGATGGAGCAAGCTTCGGCCCAGCAAGCGACTCCGCAAAATAGTGCGACTCCCACACAGGCGCAGTCGGCCAACCCGGCATCCTCGCATGATCGTCACCATCGCAAACACAGCAGCCTCAAACGTCATCACCATAATCACAAAGCCACGACGCAGCACTGATTCGAAATTATCAATGCGCAAAACAAAAGGGGGAGCCAGGCGGCTCCCCCTTTTGCTTCTTGACTGTGTCGTCTCGGAAGCGCGCTAGAAGCACGTATGTTTCGCGAGCGACGCGCACCGCAAAAGCGGTGTGATCAGCTGTAGTGCGGCTCTAAGCCCGGTGGAGTCATGATCCGTCCTTCCGGAGCTCCTTGAGCTCACGCCTCGCTTGTACTCCTCCGCTTCGCGGAACGCAAGCGAATAGGGGGTGAACACGCAATCCCAAGGCGCCCCCTAGGTTGGAAACTTCCAATAATTATTTGATGAACAGTGTTTCGCGCAGTTGGTCGCGGCCGACAAACGATTTCATCGTGCGGAAGCGGGAAAAGAGATCCTGAATCTCGCGGTTCTGATAAACCTTTTGTGCCGGGCAGAGAACCGCAGCCGAGATCACCTGCAATGTGTTCGAATCAGCCACCCGGTACCGCTGGAAGCCCTCAGGCTTCTTGCTGTGAAACATCGCCAGTATCACGCCGCCGGGCCGCAACAGCTCAGTAAGATTCGCTACCATCTGCTTCACCAGCGCAGGCTCAAGATAGTCCAACAAATCCCACAAGAGTACGGCGTCGAAGGATGCGGGCGGGTATTTAAGGTTTTCAGCCAGGAAGCGCGTCGCGCGCCCATTAGCGGTCATGTCCAGCTTTTCACGCGCATCAGGGTCCTCGCGTAATCGTTTCTCCTCTTCGGTCAGAAATGCTTTCCACCCGCGAAGGAAGTCTTCCGATGAGACGCGGAAACCCCGCTCGATAAAAAAGCTCAAAGTCGTCTGCCAGGCGGGTCCCAAATCAAGCAACGTTCCCCGCCCAAGGCCGTCGAGATTCCACAAGAATTCCTTCAACCCGTTCGAGATACGCGTCGCTTCAGGCGATTCCGGGGCCCGAGTGGCACCGACGGCAGAGACCGGCGCGCCCGGAGTGCGTGAGCGCGAACTCGAATGGAGCGGGAGCGAAATGCCGCGGCTCGTCCCATTCCCGATGCCGAGTCCCAGTTTGTGCAAAAAGCTCATTTTCAGTTTGCCGCCGTTCCAGAGCCTAAGGAAGTTGTGTCAGCCGGCTTGCCCGTTGCTGATGCCGTGGCTGCTGATGCCTTGATCTCTGGGCTCTTGACCGCCTGCCTTCCCGCTTCGACCTTTCCGCGTAGCAGCGCACCGTCTTCGATTGCCAGGCGATCCGTCTGCACCTCTCCTGTAACTTGCCCCGTGCTCCACAGTTGAACCTTGTCCCGCCCCGTGACTTTTCCCTCGATTTTTCCGCGCACGATTACCTCACGCGCGAGCACGTCTGCCTTCACATGTCCGTTTGGTCCAACCGTGAGGCAGCTGTTTGTCGTGAGACTCAGTTTTCCTTCCACCACGCCATCAACGAAGAGATCTTCACTGCCCGTCACTTCTCCCTTAATCTTAATTCCCTGGCTGATGCACGCTGCCGCCCGTGAGGAACTTGGAGGTGCACTGGAAATTGAGGGCGTACTAGCAGTAGCAGCGCTTGATAAAGTCGCAGAATTTACAGGAGTTGCAGAATTGCCGGAAACTCCCTCCGGCTTGGCATCTTCTTTTTTCCACATCAGGCACCTCGACATCGAAAATTGGATTTTCGAAGCCGCTTATCGCAGGGCTGGTTGGAACTGCGACTAGGAAGAGTCAACATAGTACACGACTTAGCCGGAGTAAACAAGAATGGCGGGTAGCAAATGTAGCGTGTTTCCTAAGAGGCTATACCAACGCTTGTGGAATTGGTCCTCCCCCTTGCACTACTGATTGCGGTGTCTCATTTGTCTCACTCTTTCCTCGCAGTTCCCACCACGTCACCACCATCCCGGCAAACTCCCTGGTTAACCTTTTGATGGATTTACGCCTTGTCCACCAATCCTCGGGATCGAAGTCTCCATCTCGTGCGCTCGCCACGCGCACTTCCATACCCTGTGGAAAAACATGAAGAAAAATATAGCGCGCGCGCCGCGTATGAAAATTTGACGTCACCACGATCACGCTGTGCCATTTTCTTTCTTTTGCGAGCCGCACGAGGGATTGCGCCTCTTCCAGCGTGCTATCTCCATCGTGCGAAAACCGAATGATCTTATCTCTTGGCACCCCTCGCTCGATCAGATCATGTTCCATCAACTCCGCGATGCCCGCGTTCGGCCGCAAGCGTCTTCCGCTGGCTACAACCAAGGGCGCCTTCCCTTCCCGGAACAATTGCGCTGCACGCGTAACCCGATCGGCATAAAAATTGTCGTCCCCTAAAACGATGAGCGCGTCCGCTTTGTCCAGCGTGTCCTCGATAATCCAGGAATCCGCCGTAAAGCGCAGGAGGGGGCGTCGCACCAAATACAGTGCGAAACAAAAAAGCACAAGAAACAGCAAAATAATCAAGTTAAGGAAGATCCGGCCCGGCTCGCCTGGATTCGCATGGCCATGCTTCATGAATTGGGGTCCAACGCTCTCAGGTTCGTAGCCGCCTGTTCCGGCAATTCTGCGTTGAAGTACACTTCTTTGATGCTGTACGACTTGCTGGTCTTTTCCACGATCGGCAGGATTTCGATGTGCCAGTGATAATCATCGGCCAGCGTCTTCCAGTAGCCGGCCAATTCACCCTTCTTGTTCTTGGTATTGGGTGAGGTATGCACGACCAGATGATATGCCGGCGCAACTTTCTCTAGTCGCCGCAATACGCGCCCAAGTAGCGCGGCCAACTGTCTGCGGTTCGAACCAGGCCGCGGCTGCTCGAACAAATGGTTGTGCCGCCGGTGCATCAGCCATACTTCGTACGGCACGCGTGACGCATACGGGCACAGCGCGTAGTAATCTCCCTGCACGTCCACGATGCGCTTCCCTTGCTTCTCTTCCTGTCGGACGGTATCGCAGAAGATACAGCGCTCTTTATCCTTGAACCATTCGTGCGCGGAACTGAGCTCATACTTGATTCTTCGCGGTACGAAAATGGTGGCCGTCACTTCCGAATGCGCGTGCTGCCATTCTTCTCCCGCCATTGCGCCTTGGTTCTTGAATACACTGATGTACTTAAACCGCGCGTCCTTTTTCAAATCGGCGATACGCGACCCCCACACCCACAGCACCCGCTCAATCTCTTCGTCGCTGAACTGCGCCATTCGTTTGTCGTGGAGCGGCGTCTCTACCACAACCTCGTGGGCCCCCAGGGCGACCATTTTGTCGTACATTCCTTCGGCCACGCGCCCCGGTTCTCCTTCAATGTGATAGAGCGGATCCGGATGCGGCAGCACACGCACTTGCCATGCCCCCTCTGCCGGCCATGTTAAAATGGACCGCAGCTTCTCGATCTTAGCCGGTTCCAATGGGCATTCCTCCGGCGCATCGCCGCGTGCTTCTTTCTGTCCCAGGATGACCCAGCTTTGTGTGATGGGATCTTTGCGAAGTTCCATTCGATGTCTTTAGCGGGTGTAGCGTGCAGGCGTTGGCCCTTGTTCGAGGCGGTGACGATCCCAGATCGCGCCTTCGCGCGTGAAGTAGGCCATTTCGAAATCTTGCGTCAATTCCAGCGCATCCACAGGGCAAGCATCTTCGCAAAGTCCGCAGAACATGCAGCGCGATGTGTCATAAGTGAAAGTCGTCAGTACTTTCCTTCGTGTGGCGTCGTCGCGCTGCCAGCCCACCACAATCAGGTTCTCCGGGCAGGCTAGTGCACACAAATTGCAGCCAATGCACAGCGTCTCGCCAGTCTCCGGATTGTTGTTCAGCCGTGGCGCGCCGCGGTACCGCTCCGCCACCATTGGCCGCTCCAGCGGATACTGCTCCGTCACAATATTCTTCGGATGCTGCGTTCGAAACGTGACCGCGAGGCCCTTCAGAAAATCTACTTGAAACAATCGCTCCAGGAGTTCCCGCATGCGCTTAGTTTGTTTCTCCCCTCCCCAATTGTCAAGCAATCACCGCAAACGGTCCGCGCGCTTCCTCGATTTTTGGCTCCTAAAGACGGACAGAATGAGCCCTGCAAACGCAACCGAGACTACACCCAAGAGTATTCCAAGGCGGTAAAGCCCAAATCCAGAATAAATAGTGAGGGAAAAAACGATGAGGCCCACAACACCGAATGCACCAAGAGCAGCGTTTCTTCATGGATTTTCAAGGAGATACCTCAGCCACGGTTCACCTGAATCTTGCCACCTTACGCTCAGTTGGTAAAGAGTTCCGTGGAACATGTTATCCTCTCGCGGCAGATGGAAACTGACGTTCAGTTCATGCAGGAAGCGTTGGCGGAAGCCCGCTCCGCCGCCGAAGCCGGCGAAGTCCCCACCGGCGCCGTGCTCGTCCACAACGATAAGATTCTTGCTCGTGCTGGCAATCGCACCATCCACGACAATGACCCCACGGCCCACGCGGAAATGGTTGTTCTTCGCGAAGCCGCCCGCCTTCTCGCCAACTACCGCCTCGCTGATACCACGCTCTACGTCACCATCGAGCCCTGCAGCATGTGCGCAGGCGCCATCATCCAGGCTCGTGTCCCGCGTCTCGTCTACGGAGCCGACGACCCCAAAGGCGGCGCCGTCCGCTCCTGCTTCGAAATCCTCTCCCAGCCACGCCTCAACCATCAGGTAGAAGTTATACCGGGCGTTCTGGTCGCAGACTGTGCAGCGATCCTTCAGTCTTTCTTCTCCGAACGCCGCTAACCTACTCGTCTTTCGAATCTAGGATCGCGTTTGCGTAGGTGTATGCCTTTTGTATCCTGAGCAAGCCACTCGAAGATTCCGTCTCGGTCGAAAAGGAGCGCGCCCGCTCTTCCTCGTCACACTGCGTGAGTGCCGATTGTCGAAAAACGCAGCGCTCTGCTACGATTAACCCTGCAACGACCGCGGAGAGGTGGCTGAGCGGTTGAAAGCACTCGCCTCGAAAGCGAGCGTGCGGGAAACCGTACCGTGGGTTCGAATCCCACCCTCTCCGCCACTTCCTTTATTTTCTTGTATTTACAAGCCTTGGTGTCTATCATGGTGTCTGCTTTGCACTGGTTTCTGGCCAATTATCGGCGGAAAGGTGGCTTGCAGACATGTCCAAACGAGGCAACGGCTACGGCAGCGAAACTCGCGTCAATATCCTCAAAAAAGTGAAAGTCGGCAGAAACTGGAACCTCTACCCCGCCGTCGTGGAGCCTAACGGTAAACTGCGCGATAAGGTTCGCGTGCGCGGCAAGGTTGAGGTTCATCCCGAGGGATACTACTACATCGAGTGGTGGCAGGAGGGAAGAAAGCGCGAGCAAATCAAAGATCGCGCGGAAGTTGTGGACCGTGCGCGGCGCAAGGCCCTCGAACTCGTAGCCAACCGTGCCGGAATCGAAACCGTTCAGGAAAACGGTAACGGCACAGTCCTCACGGTAGCTGAGGCAGTTGCCTCCTACCTTAAGGACATGGAGCCGCCGCAGCGCGAGCCGAGAACTTACCAAGCCTATAAGCATTGCTTGGAGGTCTTCACAAATAACTGCGTAAAGAAGTTTATCCAGGATGTGAAACGCGAGGATGTGCTGGCGTTCATTCGCAAGCTCTATGAACTCGGCTGTGGGCCGCGCACCGCTTACAATCGGGCAGTGATTGTTTCACAGCTGCTAAAAGCGAACGGGATCACCAAGCTGCTCCACAACCGCGACTGGCCGGAATACGTTGAACCGATCCGTCCGATGTACGAGGACGAGGAAATTCAGGCGCTCTTCAAAGCGTGCGATGCAGATGAGCGCGTTCTGTATCTTTCTTACCTTTTGACGGGTCTGCGCGATAAGGAGGTCCGCCATCTAACTTGGCGCGATATAGACTTTCGGACGCACGTGATCCGGGTAACCAGAAAACCGCTCTACGGATTCAAACCCAAGAACAAAGAAGAGCGCGAAGTGCCGGTGCCAGATTCGTTGATCGCTGGGCTCAAGAAATACAAAGTGTCAAAGAAATCAAACCCGGACGGCCTGGTCTTTCCCAACGAATCCGGTCGGCCAGACAAGCGGCACGAATTCAAACTAAAGCGCATCGCCTTTCACGCAAAACTGAATTGCGGGCAGTGCCTCTCGAAGCACGGCAACAAATGTTCGGAAGGACCGTACTGCTCCAATTTCTTCCTCCACAAATTCCGGCATACGTTCGCGACGCGAAATCTCCAAGATCACGTCTGTGACATCAAGACCCTGCAGAGTTGGATGGGACACAAGGACCTGGCGTCCACGATGGTTTATTTGAAGGCTGTCCGAAACAAAGACGTGATGGCACGGGTGAACGCCAGCGAACTGGCGGCCTTGGCGGTCTGACGGGAAAGCCGGACAGCGGCGATCGGCAACGATATCAATGTGTTGAGGCAGGGATTACCATAAGTTTGTAGAGGCTCGGGTCCTGTAGCGCGTGAGCGTGCGCGTGCGCGTGCGCGGGCGTGACAAAACCCTACGCAATTAGTCCGCCCGATTCCCCGGAGCGCCCAGCCTGAGCGAGGACAACAAGTGCCAAATGTTAGGGGGCGGTTTCTCCCGGAAGTGGAAAGTACCGGAAGGCTCAAGAAATGTCTTGATGTTCTATTGTGGGGCAACGGTTGGGCCAGACAACACTTCGCCGATCTGGACGAGATTGAAGTTCTGCGTGACTACCTGCGGAGTATACGTCCGAGCTTTTGCGGGATTCGAATACTTGTACCTGCTAAGGATGCCGGCACAGCTGAGCTGCTTGGAAAATTGGACGTCAAGTTCGTCTTGGTTGAGACCAGCAACGCAAACCCAGAAACATCGAAGATCATAGGCGACAAAGAATTGGCGGATGCTGCGCAAACCGCACTAGCGTGCGACGCGGATGCCCTCTTGGTGACAAATTTAGAGTGGCTGCCCTACGCGGAAGAGCTTGACGACTTGGGGTTGCTCCTGACGGATACAAGTTTTCTAAAATACTACTGCGAGATTTTTGTCCGAGGCCATGACGTTCCCTGGGCGTTTGCCACGAAGATTTGGGGCCTGACATGGAACGGTTTTTACCATATGACGGAACAACGCACTCTTAGCGTGGGGATGGATTTCCTCTACGAGGCCCAGAAGAAAAAAGTGAATGCCGAAGGACAAGAAACAGGTCGGTCGCTAGTTCACAACCGTTTGCCGAACATCTGCTTTACGCGTGATCGGTTACTGTTTTACGAGATACAGAAGATGGCGGCGCAGCGCGCTAAATGGAAACGGCAGGAATTCGCTTTCGAGATAGGCTACTACTTGAATTTTTATTATCCGCTCATCTTTGGCGGTTTTGACCACGTTGCCCTGCTTGTGAATCAATGCCTCCAACTCGGAATAGCTGAGAAGAATGTTGGGGCGACTTACCAAAGCTTCTTGGACGCACTGAGGGCGAAGGATGCTGCATTGCACGCTATTTTCACCGATGCCAAACAAGTTGAATTCGTCAAACGCATTGGTTACTTGAGGCATTATGCGTCGCATCGCGGATCGCTAGCGCCCGGCAAGCTTCTTGAAAAACCCGACAAGGAGCTGGCGGACGATGCATTGGATGCAATGATCGCGGCGGCTGGAATGGACGACATGCTGATGTACCTGCCAGAGGGTGAAACGCGGGAGAGTTTTCGGCAGTCTCTCCGATTTAACTTTAGAATGGCCCACTACGAAAAAGCGGGAAAGCTGGTAGACGGGGTTGTACCCATTGTGATTGACGGAAAGCCTGGATTCATCCGACCAGCCAACGATACAGAATGGAATTTTCGAAAGTTTCTGTTGTTTATGAATCGCGTTCTCACGGAGCTAAAGACCCGTCTGTGACGGCAATTTCGGCGGCACGGGAGGATAACCTCAGTTCCCTTGCGCTAAAGCGTGTCGCACGCCCGTAGGAGGGTCTCCGCATAGGTGAAGGCTGCGGTGCGCACACTGGACTTTGTGAAAAAGAAGATCCACGCCAGAAGCATGATTGTAGACACAACAACAGACGCAACGGCGGCATCGGGCATTCGCCCTAATGTCGCCCAGTCGACGATCCTCCGGGTCGAGCTGGAAATGAAGTTTTCTTTTGCCAAAACCCACAGCAGGGACCCGATGGCAATAACTAAGCCGATCGGCTTCATGCCGAGCGCGTTCCGACGAAACCCGTAGGCAATATTCTCCTTAAAGAGCAGATCAAACTTCTTGCCGTCTTCCGGTCGAGTATGATCCACAAGCCAGCGCACGCCGGACTGATATGTGTCATCGGCCGCCTGGGGCTTGCTTTCTTCTTGGTCGCGGTTGGGAAATGCCTCGCTGATTTTGGCCGCGAGAAAGGCGTGATACCTGCGTTTTGTTACCGCCTCGATGGCCCCGTCGCGGTGCCGTAGTAACTGGGTACTCGGTTTGCCGCCCCATTCGCGATAGAGTTTTTCTTGAAGGCGCTTGCCCAATTCGCGACACAAATTTGTCATCAGGTAGAGGCCGCCGCACGAAACGGCAATAGTGACAACGCCAGTGAGGGCCGATGCCTTCGGACCGTACAAAAGCGTCACGAGCGCGAACAGAGGCAACAGAGCCAGCAACGCTGGATACAAACGGGCCTGCCGGTCGTATGGATCTGTCACCTTTGCAACAATGTCGTCCAATGTCATCGGATATCAGAGCGCTTTCTCAACAGGGGCAAAGTGCTGCACCAAGTGTGTGTGAAAATCGTCGCCGATCCGCCGCGTAAGCAGGCATTTGCCTTTTTCGGCGATTGTGCAAAATACGTGTTTGGCTATTTGCTGGTACGCCTGCACAGCCACTCCATACGGGTGCCCGTAGGAATTATCGACGCCTGCACTGATGATCACCGTATTGGGGTTGACCAAAAGAAGCGTGTTCGGATTCAGTCCGCTGCGCGCTCCGTGGTGGGGCGCAGCCATCACGTCGGAAGGCAGGTACTTGCCGAAGTAGCGATTGATGCTATCCCACCGCTCACTTTCGGTGTCACCAGTAATCAGGTAGCTGAAGCCGTGCTGATCCAGTCCAACCACCTTGAGAACGATGCTGCTGTTGTTCGAGCTGTCCATGTCGTCCATGTGGGGCGAGAACAGTTCAAACGTGAAGTACGAGGCAAGCCCCGTGAGGTTTCGCGACTCGACTCGATCCACGCGCACCGATTGGCGTAGGAGCGGTTGCGACGTGTTGGCGCGCCTTTTTTCGTGGCGCGTGATAGTAGCGAACACATCGCCGGCCGCATCCGTGTCTTTGAAATATTTGGGGTACATGACCCAGTTCGGTGCGTATCTGGTGAGGATGGATTCCACGCCCGCCGGACACGCATGGTCCCTGTCGAGACCGGTAAGGATCAATCCGCGAACGTTGCTCTTCGCGAGGTAGTGATCGAGGCTTTTTTGAATTTGCTCGGATGTGATGTCATCGCACTCCGGCATGTGCGCGTCAACAATCACGGCCTCGTTTCCGGCCCGAACTGCGGCTAGAGACCCCTGCCCTACGTAAAGCGTGAAGATGTCCATAGACACTCCTCTCTCAACCAGAAAGATGGACTCGATGCATTTTCCCGTGCTGCCGGTAAAGGGCACGATTGCAACTTCGCTCGGTCGTGATCAATGCCGCGCGGGCTGAGGGAAACTCGACGTTGGCGATCTCGTCGGCCAAGTCCTTGAGGGCGGCGGGTGGCTCGCGGAATGTCACGGTATATGTAGGATTGCCTGCGGCTGAATCTTCAAGCAGGACAACCTCTACTTTGCTGCCGTCCAGAAGTTCGAGAGGACCGCGCCAGTAGATTCCGAGCTTGGCGGAGGAGAAGGGACGGACTCCCCGATAAAACTCACTCAGAATGTCGCTGTCGTACGCGCGGTTGGGGCTCGCGCGAAGCTCGTGTTTCGGATGGCTGTCACGCTTGTCATGGGGATGTTCCGCTTGCTCCGGCCAGATCAAAGGCGTGTCTACGATTTCAACCTGATCCCGGCGCAATTCATAAATACGCTCATCACCGCGCCGGAAGAGGTAGTGCTTCACGGTGTAACGGCCCAACGGGTCCGAGGACCTGTGCTTGGCAGTTACAAGGAGCGCATAAAAGAATGGCGCGTTGTGGCTGCGATGGTTTACGGTGCGATGGTAAGTCTCGATGTCTCCGCCGCTAAGTGTCTGCAAGCCGTTGACGTGGTGGGTATGCCAGTTTCCGAGGTGTTCGATCTCCGGATGATGGTCCTCGATTTTCCGGAACACCCGTTCCTGGTACTCGCCATCCTGAAAGAAACTCACCGCCGACCGGCGCGCCTGCGGCCCCGCTTCGATAATGCCGGTGACCTGGATGGCGAGCTTGCCTCGGTGTTCCTCGAATGTCCCGATAACGCGTCCGCCGGTTTCGTCCTGATCGAACCCGTCACATTCATCAAAAACCGTTATAAGGGCAGCCTTTGGTATTGAAAGGCGTACCTTGTCGGTGGTGTGAAATTTCATTCGGAATCTCCGTTGGTGCAGATCAGGCACCCCTGCTGGGGATGAACCTGAATGCGCTGCAGCTCAAAGTGCTTGGTGAAGGGATGGACGGGGCGATTTCCCCATACGAGATAGTTCTTTTCAATCGGCGGCAAAAACTTCGGCCGCTCCGGGAGCGTGCGAGCAATGGCGTCAAGTACAAAGCGCGTGTGAAATGCCGTGATGAAAGCAATGTCCACATTCAGGCCCGGCGAATCCTTGATCTCGCTTATCTCAAGGCCATACATCTTTTGGCGCTCCTCGTCGGAAACAAGATCGATCTCGCGCACGCCATCCCGATACGGGAGGCGCTCAAGAACGCTTTCAAGGCAGGCCAGACAGCCGCTCTCTCCTGGACGATAGCTGAACACCTCGCCGCCGATGCCGCGGGTGAAGACCTTTCCAATCACGAACGCGGTTTGGGTATTCACGCATAACTCATTAAGGCGATAGCGGGTCGGATCATTGTCCGTCGCCAGTACGACGACGCTGCTCCGGCGAACGTGCTCGACAAGATCGGCGCAGGTCATGAGATCGGTGGCATGACGCTCGATTTCAAGCGCGGGATTACGGTCGAGCAGCACGTCTGCCACTGCGTCCACCTTGCGTTGTCCGAGATAACGCCGCCCGCACACATGGCGGATGACGTTTTCGGCCTCAAGTACGTCGGAATCAAACAGCGCAAACTTGCGGACACCGGCCATCGCAAGCTGCAAGGCAACCTGTCCGCCGCCCGAACCGCAACCTGCAATGAGTACCCGCGAGTCACTCAGTGACCCGACGTCGAAAAGGGGCGCTATGCGAGCAAAAAGTTGATCATCACTCATTCGGCAATTCCTCCTGCCTCGGCCATTGGCCAACCTTGCGCCAAGTTTCGTAGTTGTGTAGCCACTGGCGGGCGAGTTTCAGGGTTGAGAGCACAGTATGTTTGCCAGGATTCCAACCGGTCATGACGCCATAGAGGCAAAGTGCGCCGTCGGCCCAACGATGGGGCGCGCCTTCGCCAATGGTATTGACGTAAACGCGGGGGCAATTGTTGGGGTATCCGTGAGGCAGTACGACTGCGATCTCTACGGATGTTCCGTCCGCCAGTTTGCTTGTAAACCGAAACGCTAGCTCTTTTTCCTTGGTGAAACTGGTCGAAGATTCTTCGCCCCGCCCTACTAGCTGTTGGATTTCGTCGGCGATTCTGGCGGGAGAAATATCCGGAAGCAAAACCGATAGCGGCACCAGACATGCCTTCCGCTGGCCGCTGCGCTCAATGATGAATGCTTCACCTTTGTTCGCCACGCGATCAAGAATCTCGCCTGGGCGAGTCCGAAGTTCGGTCATCGAAAGCAAGCCAAAGTCCAGAGGCATTAGTGTGGTACCTCCGCCCCGGGCCAGCGACCGCCATTCGAGATCCAGCAATCGTATTTGTTGAGCCACTTGGCGACGCGGGCGAGCACGAAGGTCAAGGTGTGGCGCCCCGGATTCCACATATTCGGGTGAAGGAAACAAATGTATCCCTCTTTGTACATGTGATTGTCGCTGGTTGGCCGTAGCGTCGGGTTCGTAACTAAAACCTTGGGCATGCTGCTGGGGTAATCAGAAAAGTAGATAGCGAGGAAATAGGTCTTGCCGGCAGAGGTCTGCATTGCCGCTTTCACATAGACCCCGCCATCACTGGTCGGGTGAGCTTCAACAAACGCGAACTGCAGGGCGGCCTGTGCTACTTCCCTCCGGATGCGCTGGATATCCATTGCCATACGGTTTCTCCCTTTCCTTTCCCGTACTCGCCGCCGAGGTCCTCCCGCATAGTCAGAGGCTTGCGGCCCCCCAACTCTTGCGCTGAAGTGCCGCCTTTGGCTCGAACTTCTCCGTTCGGCAGGATCTCGATTTCTACTTGCTCTTCGTTTTCAAGGATCGCCTCAAGCTGGGCGATGGTCGGTCTAGCCATTGATCCTCCTAGTCGTGCTGTCGTGCGATTGCACGATTACACTGTATCAGGCATACTATGTAGGATCAAAGGAATTTTTTGGATCACGGGATCTTTGCAAGAGTTTCAGTGAGGCACACAGATGGCGAGCATTCATTTCCTGAACGTCAATGATGGAGACTGCTCCATAATCCAGCACAACTCCGGTCGTGTCAGCGTCATCGACGTCTGCAACGCAGGCCCCACGCAATACTTGGTCGAAGCAGTCTCGAAAGTGGCCGCGGCGACGGAGAAGGCGGTGCTCGGGAACTTCAATCAGAAAGCTTATCCGGTCAATCCTATCTCGTATCTGAAGGAACAGGGGATCAGCGACGTACATCGCCTCATAGTTACGCATCCCGACATGGACCATATCGATGGGATCGAAGCATTCTTCAGCGAATTTCACCCAACAAATCTGTGGGACACTGACAATCAGGAGATGAAGGACTTCGGTGCAGGTTCAAACGGCGGCTATAGTGAGGACGACTGGACATTTTACACGAGGCTTCGAGACGCTAAGCCCCAAGACAATCCGAAGAGGCTAGCGTTGGTGGCTGGTCAGCAGGGTAAGTTTTGGAACCAGAACGACAACGGCGAGAACGGGGATGGAATTCACATTCTCGCGCCGACTGCGGACCACGTAGGTGAGGCAAACGAGTGTGGCGACTACAACGATTGCTCGTATGTTCTCTTATACCGGACGAATAGCTACCGCATTCTGTTCGCAGGTGATTCGCATGACAAAACTTGGGAATACATCCTTGAAAACCACGAGGACGATGTCAAGAACGTTGAGCTGCTCATTGCACCACATCACGGGCGTTCGTCGGGACGTTCGTTTGATTTCCTAGACGTCCTGAATCCCGCGTTAACGCTATTTGGAAACGCTAAATCTGAGTTCCTTGCCTATACAGCGTGGAGCACGCGTGGCCTACCCAAGATCACCAACAATCAAGCCGGTTCGATACTGGTCGATGCTGGACAAACACCCATGACCGTGTATGTCACGTGCAAGAATTTCGCTTTGGCGTCCAATGAATTCTCGTTCGAACATCCGTCCCATAGCGGTTTTCACTACTGGGGAGTTATTCAGAGATAGTGTTTGTGAGGGAAAAGTGTCGGAGCCGAGCAGGATCGCGAGAATTCTGGAGGGGCTTGCAGCTCAAGCAGTCTGGCAGTTCCTTAGTGGACCTCCAGATTATGAATTTGGCCTCAAACGAAAGGGATATGATTCAACACTTCACTGGGCTGGGCTGCAATCCTGGCCGACTGGACGAAGCAGTGATTCTTAAAGAATGGACCTATGAATTGGATTCAACGACGACTGAACGAGCGACCTTGGTGATCTCATCGGAGACATCTGTCGTCTTTTTTACAAGGGTGTAGGCCCACTGACCATAGGCGCCTTCGGCATTAACGGCGGCGACCCAGCGTTCGGCAGCAGCGCGTTTCACTTCCTCAAGTGGGTCATAGCCTTTGACCTCCAAAATCAAATGGACAGCCGGGTCGGTCTTCAATCGAATAATAAAGTCCGGCACGTAATCATGCATCTGCCCATTGTGGAGGTATGGGATGGCAAAGCCGAGGCCAAAGTTTTTGACGAAAGCATCTACGGCTGCGTGCGTATCAATGTAGTACGCCGCCGCTTGTTCCCACTTCTGCGTGTCTGGCACGACGTAGTTTAGGTGGCTTTTGTTCACTTCTCTCGGCTCACGGGTCGTCCAGAAATCCACCTCACCCGTGGAGCCCGGCCCTCGACTCGATTCGTAGCGAGGAATTTCGGGTGTTTCACCTTCGCCAGTGTCAGGGCGAACGTTCTCGGCGAGAATCTCCACTAGCCAGCCGTAATATGGAGCAAGCCCCAAGTCCTTAATGTCAGCGGGAGGGTGCACATCCACTTTTTCTTTCATATATCTCTGGATAATCGTCACAAGTTGCGGGAATAAAACATGGGCGGGCACGCTACATCCGGGTTGTGCGAGGTAGTGCTTTGTCATTCCACGAGCTAGATCGAATACGAGTTCCTGTACCCGCAGCTTGGCGCGGTATTCGCGCAACGAAACTTCGTGCAATCGTCCGGGTCCGGACAATTTTGCCCGGCCCGTGTTCGTGATGCTTAGTCCTTTAACTTCCACTTGCGGCGGGATTGAATCCGGCTGCAAGGGCAGGCGCGGGACGTTCTCCCATTCCATCGTCACGCGGTTCCGAATCGCTTGTGTGTAACCCTCGATACGAGGAAACCGAATCGCAAAGTGCATCTTCTCCGGGATTGCGTGGACGTGATACCGCTTCACACGTGGCGGTGCAGGTCCTTGCGGGTTCGCTTTGAATGGGATGACTTCAAAAGGCACGCCGAAAACTTTCGCTACCTCTTCGGTGAAACGGCCGTTCTCTCCGACTTCGTAGCTGGCACGCCGTAGTCCCCGGCCCACGACTTGCTCGCAGAGTAGCTGCGACATGAATGGCCGCAGTCCAATGATGTGAGTCACTGTACTGCAATCCCAGCCCTCGGTGAGCATTCCGACGCTGACAATGCATCGAACATCTCGGCCGGGAGGATGGAGTGGACGATCCAGCTTCTTCGCGAGTTCTTCGAAACCTTCGGGATAGATAGGGCGTCCTTGTCTATCGGTGGGCCAGCCCGTTTTGCCCACTGTGTCGAGCGTGAATCGCATCCAGGAACCTTCATCGCTCTTGGCACCATCGGTGTCCGTTTCGTGAATGACTCTTGAATCGACACGGATTGTGTTGACCTTACCGCTCCGATTTTTAAAGCTTTCGATCCGCACTGGAGGAATGCCAGTCGGCGACTTGTCTTCCGCCAGCCACTCATAAATTGCTTTTGCAATCTTCGTGTTCTTGCAGACGATGATGAAGACCGGCGGACGCTGATCCAACTCGGCTTTCGCCCACTCCTCCGACTCCTTTTCCCAAAGACCGCCGAGCATCGCAATCGGGTGGTTGGCATACTTCAGAATCGCTTCAGGTTTCGGACTGCCTTTCTTTCCACCCCGCTCGGCAGGGGTTAGTTTTTTCTCCAAAATCCATTGCCAGATGTTTAGGTAGCCTGGAATCTCTTCACCGGTCGTATCGCGAATAGCCAGCTGCGGAATCTTCACTAACCCCGATTCGATTGCATCAATCAAACCGAAATCGCTGACCACCCACGGAAAGGGCTTATTTGTTTCTTGTCCTACCCGGCCAAGGAAATACGGTGTGGCGGAGAGATCGACACAGAAGTTGATGCCCCTTTGCTTCTGAATTTTGTCCAGCCCGTCAATCCAGATTGTGGCTTCTTGGAAAAACTCGTCTGCTTCTTGGTCTTCCCCAAACTTGTCTTCTTCCTCAGGATCAGGCTCTTGGCGCCTAATGCGATAGGCGTGGTGCGCCTCGTCATTGAGCACGAGAATGTTTTGTTTGCCGCCCACTTCGCGGCCAATGACCCGATTGATGAGAGCGGTGTCGCTCTCCACGTAACGAGCAGATTCCACCTTCACCCGCTTGAGGTTGCCGCCTTTCTCCCGTTCTTCCTCAAGCACAGTCAACATGCCGCTTGCGACTTGCAGCTCATAGTCCTTCAGGCTCAGGTATCGGCTCCCACGGGCAGTCGTTGTCTTTGGGCCGATATTGATCGTCTCTTTAATTCGGATTTCTTTCCCCGCCTTTACCACCTTTGAGCTAACGCCACCCGTCTGGAATGATTGCGGTGCGAACACATGCCAGTTCGTTACCAACACTCTACCTTGAGACAGTAGTGACATCAGGTGTGGCGGAACAAGGTCACGGGTGCGGTAGATGCTGGCTTCGCCATTTTCCGGGTTGAGTTCTGCAAGTCTTTGCCGGATCGTTACGTTAGGGCAAACTACGAGCACCACATCTGAGAACCGAGCATTGCTGTGGTCATTCAGCTTATTAAGAATGCTCCATACAGCCAGCATTCCCATCACGGTCGTCTTACCCGAGCCTGTCGCCATCTTGCAGGAATACCGCTGAAAGCCTTTGTAACCTTCGGCTTTTCGGTCTTCGCTTGGTTCGTCTCGCGGGACAGAGATGCCTTGCAGGAAATCCGCTCTTGCTTCCTTTAGGAAAATTAGCGTGAGAGCGGCCTCCAATTGTGCGAAAAATAGCCGTCTGTCGCGGCCTTCTCGCGTCCACCATTGGAGGAGTTCCAGCGTGGTGCGGGTGACGCCCGGATACCCCTGCTGCTGCCATGTCTCTAGCCGCTCGCGGACAATGTTGACTAGAGCGAGTTCAAAACCGGAGGGGTATTCTTTGGATGGGCGAAGCAGCTGATCATCTACTGACCACGGCGTTTTCTGCTCGCGGGGCGGAAAGACAATCGAGGGCCGTCTTAGGCCCTCGACAAGTTGCGGCTGCTCACCTTCGCGGATGTACCAATAGCGCGTCGGCTTCTCGAAAGGCGAATTCAGAATTGGTTCTGCGACTTCGGGGTAGCCCGACATGCTCTATTTCACTTCGCTTAGATTTCTCACGACCATGAGTTCGTTTCCCCGGTCGTCAATCACTTTGATCGCGATTTGGGTCTGCTGGCCTCCTTCAAACGGTGCGCTTACTCTGCCCGCCAAATGCTCCCATACGCTCTCTTCGTATTCCCGTCGTAGCGCCTTTTTCAAGTTTTCCCACGCCCCCGTGCGTGGAAAAAAGGCTTGGCTCACATGGAAGCAAAGACTGTTGTAATCCGTATCAAGAAACCATGCGGGAACATCGTCGCCATCACTCTTGTAATTGACCATTGCAACCGGGTCGAACACGTCCAGCCCGAGCAATTCAACCTCGTATTGCTTTGCCGTTCCATTGCCCCTGGACTTTAATCTCCGCACTTCAACGTCCGGCAGTCCGCAGACGCTAAAAATTTGGCTGGAACGCATGTTCTTGAGCAGGTCTCCCATCATTAAGTCAGGGGTTGCCTGCACGTAGGTGGCGGGGAGTCCGACAACTTCCAAGGACTTGTCAATTAGCATCCGAGCGTTTGGTTGAATGGCAAAGCCGACGACATACAGATGGGAGTAGCTCTTGGCGTGAGCCTCACGAGCAGCTTCGTAGACGAGCTTCTCGCTGACCGCAGAGTTCTCCGGTCCAAAGAGGAACGCGACAGGTTTTTCGGTTCCGTTCAGAACAATCGCTTCCGCCGAAAGGGAAAGTGTCTTGGCTGGAGCACGCACGTTCTTGAGTGTGACCCTCTTGTTGCCTTCCAACCGCAACACAGGGGACCTACGAAGAATCTCAAGCATCCGGTCAACAAACGACCCGTCAGACTCTAGTCCTATGGCGGCTTGCTCAGTTTTGTTTTCGTCGAATTCTTGCGGAGTTGGGATTGTGGCCTCGACACAGAATGGCCCTGTGACTCTTGTGATGGAGGAATTTTCTTCGGGACTATCTACAAGCACTTCCTGTTCTGGCGACTCGTCATTTGCGATGGATTTGAGCGTCACGTGGGAAACAATGCCACCGACTTGTTCACCTTTTTTGTTCTGTTTCTTTCTGTACGCGAATCCACCCGCCGGGCCACGCTCTTCGTCCTGAAGTTCATACCACGGGAAAGTCGCGGTCAGGAGTCGTTGACGTGCCAATGCCAACGGGACGCGGCTCGTATCAATCGTGATCCAACGGCGGCCCCATAGCTCCGCGCAATATGCAGTCGTGCCGCTTCCGCACGTAGGGTCTAGGAGAAGATCACCGGGGTCGGTGGTCATCAACAGGCACCTCTCGATGACAGAACGGCCCGTTTGGACTGCGTAAATCTTGGAGTCTGTCCTACTCTGTACTGCTCCACCGATGTCGCTCCACATGTTCGTGATTGCCACTAGTGGGAAGTCATCGTAGTAGCGAACATAGCCAAGCTTGCCTCTACTTGTGACGACAATCCGACGCTGTGCAGCCAATCTATCCATTCCCTCCGGTACGTGGGCCTTCCAATTGTTACTCGGCCCCGGATGGTACTTTTTCCCTTCAAACGAATATTCAACCGTGGTCTGCTGACGAAAGCCGGACGAAATTATGTTATCAACACGGAAGATTTTTGCTCCCTTCGGCAGCGGTTCCAGTCCACGCTTCTCATCTGTACTCATTGCCCGGCGAGATCCGTCTGACAACTCAACTTGGTCGTATTTTGAATTTGGGTCATCAAGAGGGCTATTTTTGGGGGCAAAGATTTCATGGTACTTAATACGGGTCTTGTCCCGGCAATACCACAGTAGATAGTCCCCCGCCCGACTGAGCGTACCGCTTGTGAAACCTCCAGATGTGGTATAGGCGATGAGGCTAACAAAATTGTCGGCCCCAAACACTTCGTCGAGGACTTCGCGCAAGTGGTGCAAATTCTCATCACTGATTTGTACAAATATGCTGCCGCTTGGATGCAATAGTTCACGGGCAAGTAGGAGGCGGTCACGGAAGTAGGTGAGGTAAGAGTGTAACCCCAATTCCCAAGTGTCTCGGTATGCCTGCACCATTTCTGGCTCGCGTGTCATGTCTTCGTCATCGTTGTGGCTCACTTCACGCTTGCGGACAAAAGGCTGGAAGTTCGAGCCGTAGCTGATGCCGTAGGGTGGGTCTAAGTAAATCATCTGCACCTGAGCACCCAATCTATCGTAGTGCAGCAGTGAATTCATCACGACGAGCGAGTCTCCCAAGATCATCCGGTTGACCCATTTGTCTTTGTGCTCATAGGCGCGGAGCACTTGGTCAGCAATTGAGTGCTGCGGATCGCCCCACAGGTCAAGCATCGTCGCTTGATTTCTGTCGAATCGATGCCCTTTCAGCGTTTCAAGAATTGCCTTGGTGGCGAGCCGCTCGTGGATAAAAAGTGGCAGTGTGGGAACTTCGAACGAGCGACGCTCCGCCTTGCCTGCCCAGTTCAAGAACGGCTTGCTGATAGCCTTCAGTTTGGAGGCTGCCGCCTTCGCTTCTTCGAGAGTCTTCGCTTCTAGCGCCTGTCGTATCAGTGTTTCGCCTTCGTCCCGTACCGAATTCTGGCCATCCCAATCCATCACGGGAGAAAGCGAGTCATCATAGCGATACTTTTGTCGCGGCTTGTGTTTCCTGAACTGGGCTTGCGTACCCACGTCGGGCCGCATCAGACTGCTGGATTCCGGGAATTTGTAGCTTTTCGAGTCTTGGCGCGTTGGTTTCGTACGAACACTATTCGGCACGCTTCCACCTCCGTGTATGAAGTGGAAAGCAGGTTGCCTACATCCCTGCGCGTCTGGCGGCGCGAATCGCGGCACTTCAAGATAAGCAAGGAATGACTGGAAAGTGGAGAAAATCGCGCGTGGAAGTATCCAAATTATACACTTCACCGACGCGTGTCGACGTGGAGCGCTGTGCAGGCTTCATGACGATTTCAATATAACCGCCAAGTAGGGTGAGGAATTGCCGGGGAAACGTAGGTGACGAGAGGCTTCGTCGCGACAGGTCGGAATTAAGTTTCTGAACTTTACTTTCGTGATTCAGCTGCTGATTCACTTAAGACAGATGCGGGGGCCGCAGTTTCCGATATTTGCGTGGAAACATCGATTGGACGATCATCGAAATATTCGAACTGGCCCTCGTAAGCATTTTCTATTGAATAAATCCCCGGATTGACAACTTCCACCCTAAGATTCTCACCGTCGGGGAGCCGAATGCCGCTTGGATTAACCATGAATTTCAAACCTCCTACTGCAGGATGCGGGACAAAATGTCGGCCCACTCCTTGCCCTTCTGGACAACGAAAGCCTTACGCTCATTCAACCATTGAGTTTGCTCCAGGGAAGTGGCGGTGTCAATAGACAGAACGCCAATTTCCCTTAAGTTGTCTACAATCAATGCGTCACCGGCTGTTCGCAAGTCGAACATTGGGACACTAAACATGGTCTGTCGATCAGCTCTGACCTTATTCTGTTGCGTTTTTGACATTTTCCACACTGATTCGTAGTCCTTTTTAGCTTCAATCAAGTCAGCCACGATCGGCTTACGCTTGGACCAGGCCGCTCCACTGCATCCGGCATCCATTCCAAGTTCGAGGTCACTGTCGGCGTCGTTGTCCATTCCAAACTGATAGACGATTATTCGTGTCCCATGGTCCGTCGGAAGCATGATGTGACATCTGACATTCCGGGCGGGTGTTTCGGACTCAATCTCCTTAGCGATGGCCTGCAGGACAGGAACAACCAATTTCGGGGAGACGTGAAGGGCCTGGAGTCTTTCCACTTGGTTTGTGACCTGTCCCCATTGGGGCACCCTAAGGCTGAAGAAAGAGTGTGTCGCGGAGTGTCCGGCTAAGAATAGGGTTTCACACTGATCCGCGGTCAAGTTGAAATCGAGTGTGTCAATTCCTTCGGGGATGGGTATGCGGACGTGGTGGATTCCCTGAATCATGCGCTGTTGCAGATGATCGGCGGATTCGAGTGCCGTAGACATCATGTCGCCGCAGAAGTTCCTAAAGCCATAACCGTCGCCAGCGGAAGCTGGCGCGGACTCCAGATCGAACGCAATTACGGGCAAGCCATCTTTATTTCTTTCTTGCTCGAAGAGAAACAAGGGAAGGTTGCTGCACAGTCCGCCGTCCACGAGATACTGCTCGTTCATCTTCACTGGACGAAAGACAAACGGATAGCTCATGGACGCCCGTACCGCATCAAGGGCAGAACCGTTAAACTCATGCCCCCCGAGAGCTGAATAAACTCTGGGTATTCTGGAGCCCAAGTCTGAAGTAACAACTTTGAGCAGAGGACAGCCTTTCAGCCTTAGGTCTTCAAACGTGATTTGCGCGCGTCCTTTGAAATCGGGAAACTTGTCGATAACTCTTTGGAGAAGGAACTCTTGGAGCTTGTGCGCTCGATAGAGTCCGAACTTTTCCGTCAAGGTATGAATAAGGTCCTTATGCTTCCAGAGTACAAGAACGCTCTTCCATCCTGGATTCTTCAGTTTCCCGGGAAGTTCCTTCAAGCGTTCTAACAGAACGCCCGAGTCATCCAAGAAGTCCTTGAATTGGATTTCTTGGGTCATGATCTTGTGTAGTTCCTCCCCCGTATACCCAACAGCGGCCAGAAAGGCGATTATGCTTCCGGCGGAGGTTCCACCGTAACCTAAGAACTGAATTTTCTGTTCCTCCGCTGCCTTGAGGCATCCGGCCAGGGCGGCTCCCTTTACTCCGCCGCCATCAAGTATCGCGTATGCTTTCATCGGTGATCCTCAGTAATAATCTGTCAGATGTTGGTGTTCGATGGGTTTGTCGAGCTTTCCCGAACTCGCACAATTAGCCGTGAACACGCATCGACGCACTTGCACCGTATCGAAGGCTTCTTTATACCTCGATGGCAAAACGCACGAGGAGCTACAATGATTACAATGTTGTTCCTCACGACTGCAGCAGCAACGAAAGGTGTTCCAGAAGAGATAATGAAGCTCGGCGGGACGGGTTCCGCCATGTTCCCGACTGATTTGTTCGATTGCTCCATAAACTGCAGTTCGGATAGCCAAGTCCTGTTCGGCCGTAACTTCTCGTCGCTCCCGGATATTTTGCAACAGCTGAGGATCTTCAATCTTGACTGTCCCAAGCCGCAAGTGACCTCTAACTTCGTGATAGTCCACCGGCGCGCCAAGATGCTCAATGTCACGGAAAGACCATCGGCATTCTGTTCTCATCAATTCGAGAAAGAAGCTGCTCTTTTTCCTGACAGGATCGCGATATCCGTCAAATGTGCCAAGCAGCGTATAAAGGCCACCACAGGGGGCGCCGATTATCCAACCTTCGCAGCGGGTAAGTAATTCCTCAGCGCGACCTAATCTGAGTTCAACACATCGCGAGCCCATATTTTGGACGATCTGGGCCCTTCTCTCGGAGCCAGTTAGGGCCTTGTGGCCGTTCGAATCAGCCAACAGCTCTTCCAAATCACTTTGGGTAGTGGAAATCCATCTCATTGGTTCAATCCAGCTAGAATCATGTCTGACGCGTTCGGCAATTCTCTTCCTGAGGTAGTCCCAGCCGCGGCAGCTCTCTCCACTATCCAGAGTTCCGTGAAGCATGGGGCCCCCGACCGGGGAAGTCTGGTGACAGATCGCTACCACAAGAAAATAGAAATTAGGCAATTGCGCGGTAGATAGGCCTTGGAGAGCACCTTCCTCTGCTGGAGGAGGTATAGTAATGCGTCTCAGGAGTGAAGCGATTTCGGCGCATCTTCGTTCGTCTATTCGAACCATCGCAGAATTCCACGCCAATCTTTGTAGTCCACGGACTCGCTGCAGGCGTACTTTGGCTCCGACCTCGGGATACTGTAACACTGTCGCGATATTGACACCTGCATATGTACCGTTGGAGTACCTACACGTGCTCCGCCTAGTCCGCTCATTGCTTAATGCTGTTGTTATACTTCCTGGCGCCTATAAACAAGGTGAAGATCATAGCGATCCGTCTGAAGGTCATAGCCATGAATCTCCTGAACCTCCGAAACAAACCGGCTCCCAGGTCGCCGCTCAATCTGAATGATTACATTGAGCGAATCCGCGATATTGGTCTTGATAGCGCGGTATGGCATCTCCACACCGCTTTGCAACACGCACGTCGTGAAGCGCGAAATGCCTTGCGCTGCAGAATTGGCATGGACGGTCGAGAGGGTGCCGCTGTGCCCCGTATTCAGGAGTTGGAGGAGATCGAAGGCCTCGCCGCCGCGAATCTCGCCCACAATGATCCGATCTGGCCGATGACGTAGGGTCGCTTTCAGAAGGTCGCGGATGGTCACAGCCGGCAGACCGTTCTGTTCGCGGCGGGCTTCGAATCGAAGGACATTGTCTTTCTGAATTTGTATCTCTGCGGTGTCCTCAATCACCACAATGCGCTCGTGGTCGGGAATGAATTCCGTCAACAGATTAGCGAGAGTCGTCTTGCCACTCGATGTTCCCCCACAGACGAGAATGTTCTTGCGCTGCACAACGTACTCCTCCAACTGAGCAGCGAGTGCGGTGGTAAGCGTTCCCACTTCAATGAGGTCTTTCATCTTGAATCTATGAGAGTTGAACTTTCGGATCGTTAGGGCCACACCGTGGATGCTGCACGGTGGAATCACGGCAGCAACGCGGCTTCCATCCGGCAGTCGCGAATCCAGAATCGGCTTCGCTTCTGAAATGTCGTCGCCAAGCCGCCTAGCAATGTTCTTGACCGCAACGATGAGCGATTGGGGTGTGAGTTTCACTCCGGGAACCGCTTGAAGATACCCGGCTTTTTCAATGAAGATGTGCTCCGGGCCGTTAACCATGATTTCGCTGATATCTGGGTCCAGGATGAGATACTGGATCGGACGAAGAAACGGCAGAATCAGCTCGAATCCATTCATCAGAGTTCCTTGTCGGCAAGCTGGCGGAAATAGGACTTGTTTACGTCATTGCGGTAAGACTTGAGATAGCAAAACATGGGTGGCAATGGGTTGAGACCGTCATAGGCAAGCGCGACGGATTGAGCATTCTTCAGTTCCGTGAAGGTTTTCATGTCGAACCTGTAGTCCCGTTGTTGACTGTAGGTCTTTGACGTACTGATGTGAGCCTTGTCGGCCAACGGCTTGCCCGTGAGATAGCTGACTTTGGAATCGTGGCCGCTCTCCGAGATGTTGTAGTTCACCTTCCAAATATTTTCCTGTCCACAGAGTTCGCTCGCAATCTTTGCGGAGAAGTCGTCAGTTTGCGTCAGGAAGATTTTAGTGCGGAAGGTTTGCAACAGGGTTCGCCAAGACTCACCGGGCAACATGGACCGTAGGGAGCTTATGCTCTGCGTTGCGACAATGGGAATGCACTTTGCTTGACGGGATAGACTGAAGAACTGGTCGTCGCCATTTGGTTCGTGTTCGGTCACCGTTGCTATCTGCTGATATTCGTCACAAACAAAGAGAACGGGCCTGCATTGTTTGTCGGGTTCCACAGCCATTCGCGCGATTCGATTGAGCATGCTTCGCTGGAAATCCATCTTCAGCATCACAGCGATGGCGCGCGCTAGACCTGGATTCTCCCCGGCAGGGAAATCAAGCGCGACGATCTTGCCCTGTTCCAACAAATCTCGGATCGGTGGGAGAGCCCGTTTGCCGCGTATGGGAGCGGCACCCGGCTCATACAGTTCCTGTGGGGGACAAAACAACCGCTTGATAGGTGGATTGTCGTCAAAAAGTGAGAGAAACACCGAGATGCCTTCAACAACCGAGCTTTGCAGCTTCTTGTCAATGTTCGACCAGTCGTCGTAGTACCACCGCTTGACCGCTTCCAGGCGTTCCTTCCGATCTTCGTCCACACCATCTGGGCCGCCTTCGTGCTTGATAGTCGGTTCGATGCCGAGCTTCTGCAAAACATCCCTGGCTGCGGGCGAATTCAGCACTCGGTAGAGCTGGCCGCATTCATCTGCCTCGAAGCCAGCCTCGGCAAGTTCTCGCGCATGAGATTGAAAGAGTTCGCGCGAGACAGTGACAAACGACTTCCCCAGGATGTTTTCCTCGGCCTGACGGATTTTTCTCTCGAGGACTCGCGCTGAGATAGCGGACTCATAGACATCGAAGAGGGTCACATAACCAAAACAGATTTTATGCAGGATGATCGTAAACTTGACGAGATTCGTGTATGCCTGCTGCCAGAACGGTTCTTTTCCTTTGCCGAACAAGCTATTCAGTAGGTTGGCGATCCCGACGGCCATCGAATACCCGTCCAGTTCGTTTTGAAGGGGGTTGTAAGCCCATTCCGAACTCAGACTGATGGAGACATAGTCGGATTCCCGTCCGTGGTTTTTCAGAATCTTCCGCACCTGGCCGCAGAAATCGCCTTTGACTTCTAGAACGATGCCGCTCAAACGTTCGTCGGGAATTTCTGCTTTGTAGCCGAGAAGCTGGTCCGTGAAGGGGTACATGGAGCAGGCCGTTTTCCCGGCGCCGGTTGCGCCAATGATGATGGTGCCGGTGAATAAGCCGCGCGCGGGAATGGTCAACCAGTAAGGGTTTTCAGCAGCGACGAATTGGCGTGGATTGTGGATTTCGCCGATAACAACGTAAAGCTCGTTTCGCGTCTGAATGGGTGGGTAAGGCGGCAACGGTTGTGGCTTTCCTGCTCGCTTGGGCTTCAGCGTGAAAATGTAAAGCGCTGACAGCAAAAAGGAATAGCCGATGTAGGGCGTTGTGAAGAGGATGACGTGATATGAGACTTTGAGCGCGGCGTACGTCCAGGGGTCTCGTAGGGCAATCAATCGGAGGAAATACTCGTTCCAGGTCTGAGGAACGAGCGAAGCAGTCATGGGCCAGGGCATCTTGAAGTACAGCGCCGTCCCGGTCACCAGCGCGAGCAGCACAGCAAGGAAGTTTTTCGAATTGAGGACGCGTTGAATCATGCTGCCGTTGGCGCTGTCCGTGTTGGGTTCTTGGGAGTTGGGTTTGCGGGTTGAGGCCCGTCAGAGGTTGCAGTCGAACCTGTATGATTCTTTTCAAGCCACTCGTTGAACTCCTTGTCTCGCCGGAATAAGCGTTTGAGGGATTCGCCGATAATGTATTCGTGGGTGGCTCCTCCGAGAAAAGCTGCATACCGTTGAAGCATCGTATGCGCCTCCTCGTCGAGCCGGGCTGAGATCACTTTCTTGTCCAACTTTGGTTCTACTTTCGGAATGAGAGCCATCTGCTGTTCTCCTTTGCCTGTGCTCTTTCAATTTCTGCTCGCCGCGTCTCCTACAACTCTGCCGGCGACGGAGCGAGGAAGTCTGTTGGACCACTTGGGCGGTAGCGACCCCCGGCGCCGAAGGCGTTGGGCGGCTGCCAAGCCGCTCAAAGTGGGGTCGCTACCGCCCAAAATTCGGTTTTCTCCTCGCTCGACTCCGATGCTCCGTCGCCGGTCATCTCCTTCTGTTCTTGCCACTTCTACTTGCGGCCACTGGAAACCTGGCCGCAAATCCACACGAAAAGCCGCTTCGGGACCTCTTCGCGTCCC
>WNFS01000402.1_pt1 | contig 31315 bp, 21 predicted proteins | sample 5400141 | NCBI WGS metagenome assembly WNFS01 (sample SAMN13153358, study PRJNA577476) | soil metagenome | isolation source: 60 cm saprolite under Madrone tree | place: USA:California | collected 2016-06-14
CGAAATGTAGCTGTACATGCCCGCTTGTTGTTCGTGATCTCCCCGCATTCTGTTCCTCCGTCTTTGAGCGTTGGACCAGATTATAGTTGACTGCCATCTGCTCGCGGGAAGAATGTTTAGTTTTTCAGCAGCCTGCTAGAGCTTTGCCGATGCACTACTAGATCATGAACGAACTTGGCTTAGGGGACGGCGAAAGGGTTGGATTTCTTGCAGAGTAGAACCGAGGGTGGCGTTGTGGGCCGCCACCGGTCGCGAAGTGAGGACAGATTGAGTTGCCACGAGAAACAGAAACTACCCATCGGTGTCGTGGCTACGCCCGGCACTGCGAATATCTTCCTTCGTCCCTGAGCGCTTAACATCAGATTCTTCAGAGCCGCTACTGGTCCCGGCGGCGGCGCTGCGAATATCTTCCTTCGTCCCTGAGCGCTTAACATCTGATTCGCCAGAGCCCCCAGTGGCGCCCGTCACCGCACTGCGAATATCTTCTTTTGTTCCTGAACGCATGACCTCCTCACTTTCCTGACTGCCGCTGTTGCTGGAGGACGCGCTGCGGATGTCTTCTTTTGTGCCTGATCGTTTGCTATCTGATGACGGATCTGAGTTATGTGTATCGCTCGAATGACTTGTCATTAGTTTTTCTCCTTCTTTTGTCCTCAAACTTGGCTCTTATGAAGCGTCTCGCTTTAATGGCCTCTTCACCTCGGTGCGGAACTACTTCGGTAAAGAGGTTCAATCCCTATGTTGGTGCGAGCAAAACGTTACACAGAAAATTAGCCTGGTCATGTTAATAACGAGTTTGCATGACGGACCAGCAGCGCGTGAATTTGAAAACGGCCGGATCCCACGGGTTCAAGGAGGCCCTGACCAACAAGCTTCCGAATCATTGGCCTGGGATTATCGACCATCCAAACCGCCGCCATTGCCTGCGTGTCAAAGGTCGCAGGTTTAGGCGCAAACACGCCGAGGTAGGCAAAGCATTCGCGGGTCTCGGGGTCCAAACTGTCGGTACTGCGTCGTAAGAGCGCCTCAACGGTGGGAATAATCTTGCCCTCCGCCCGATCCAACGGCGCTGGTTCAGGCAGCAACTTGGAGCCTTCGCGAATCCCCTGGATCAGGTCCACGACGTCTAATCCCATCGCGGATTCTGCTTTCAACAACCGACCGGCTACATGCAGCGCGAGCGGGAGGCACTCGATGTCGCGAACCAATTCCCGGCAGCTGTCAGGATGCTTCTTAACTACATCGGGCGCGAGGTAGCCCAGCAGAATGAGCGCGTTCTCTTCAGTTAACACTGGCAGCTTATACACACTTGCCAGGCTTCCGCTGGCAGCAGCGCTGGCAAGCTCGTCCGCCACTCTAGTCAGCCGCGTCGTGGCCAGAACGACGCATTTCGTGTTCAAGGCTGCGCGGATGAAATGCAACGCGTGCGCTGGTTCCCAAATGTCGTCGACTATTATGAGCATTCGCCGCGACCGCAGCAGCGTTGACATCCGAGCGACGCTATCGTCAATAGTCGCCAGTTGCAGAAATCCATCGTCGCCAAGTGACCGGCCCCATTCCGCGAATTTCGACATCACTTCGGGGTCCTGGTTCAGAGATGTCCACAGAACCCCCTCCGGGAACACCTTCGCAACGTCCCGGTCACGCGCGAGAACGCCCACCGTTGTGGTCTTGCCGACGCCTGGCCAACCGCGCACGATTAGCAGATTTGTAGCTTCTTGTTGCGGCTGCTCTTCGATACCCAACCGACCCTTGATTTCAGTTAGAGAGTCCTCTCTCCCCACAAACATCAAGCCGGGAAGAGCTGGTGGCAGGCCGGGCGGCGATGGATACAGCTGCTCTTGAATTCGTTGATAGAGTGATTCGTTAAGGCTTAAGTGAATAGTGTCGCCTTTGGCCACGTTGTGGAGCGCGGTGACAATGTCATGTTCGGTAGCGGCAGTGTCCTCCGCTTGCTCCAATACTAACTTGCCGCTCATCAAGGCGTGCCGTGTTGTGTTTTTCTCTTCGTCAGTGGCACGCTGGCCGGCCAGGTTCACCAGCGCGACTCCTATCAATTTTGATTGATCTTCATCAGAGCTTTCGACAACCTGGACCAGGACCTTCGCGCGATCGACACCAGCTTTGACGAATAATTGAGGCTCATCCGAACCTGAAACGCGCAGCAGATCCAGTTCGGCCTTGGCCGATTCAAACGCAAACGTCACCGTTCGCTCGAATCCAAGCGCGCGATAGAACGCGGCGGCGAACGAAATGACGCCTTCCTGGGCGATTTCTGTGCGGGTACCGATGGTGTAGTTAATGGTTTTACTGATCTGTTCGGCAACGGGCTTGGTGAAACATGCGTTCAAGAAAACAAGCTGGATTTCGCCCTGGTGTAATTCCAAAACTCGCGCGAGGACCTCCTTGTCAACAGGCAACCGCCCGCCCTGATCGTCTCCAAGCATGATCTGAGACATCCCGGTCCCGTGTCCGCTGAAATGAACGATGGTTGGCCGGTGTGTCAGCAGCAGTCTTTGTAGATCACTCGCCTTGACGGCCAGATGTGGAACGATGTCAAAAGCTTCGCGCGCCGAAGACATCTGAAGTTCGTTAAAGATCGCCCGCACTTGTTCGGCCAACCGCAGCCTGTCTGTGTCGAAGGGATTGGCTGCGAGGAACAGGATCTTGATCTTTCCCGCTTTTGTCATGAAATTAAGAGCTGCAATTAAGGGCTTGGGTCGATGGCTCCGGCCTAAGGCCGGCGGGCGCCAGTTACTTTGAATGAACGAACGATTTACTTACGTCGGTTCCGGTACGTATAAACAACTCCGGTATATCTGACCCAGCGAGGCGAACGAGATCCAGTTCAACCTTAGCTAGATTGAAGGCCTCGGATACCGTGCGATCGAACGCAAGGGCCTGATAGAAGGCGCCGGCGAAAGTGATGGCCATTTTGTCTCCCACCTCAGTCGACATGCCAATCGTGTACGGAACCGATTTCTGAAGCGCTTCTGCCTGCGGCTTCGAGAAGCACGCGTTCAAAACCACCGCCTGCAAATTGTCATTGAGAATCCCGAACAGAGCGGCAATGGCCTCGTTGCTGACTGCCGAACTCTTGCCCATGCGATCCTCAAGAACAAGCTCTTCTGATGCACTACCGTGTCCTGAGAAGTGAACTATATGCGGTTTATCATCAAGCAGAATTCGTTGCAGGTCGGTCACGCGCACCGCGTGATGCTGAATCAACTCAAACGAGTCGCGGACAGAACCAAATCTAATGTTTTCGTGGATTTGCCTTACCTCCTCACCCAAACGCAGAACGCTGGTGTCGGTGGGATTAGAGGCCAAAAACGCTATGCGGATTTTCTTTTTCATCACTTTGTCCTCGGAGTGACAAGTATCCTTGCTGTTCAAATCTGACAAATAGGCGGCAAGGGAGCGCTGGTAGCTCTCTAACTGATCCAACCGGCAGCGAAACCGTAGATCGCTGCGAGGCTGACCAATCCCTTGGTACCACGAAATACAACTCGACTTAACTGATATGAATTCGACGGACAAACGTTACGGGCGATGTTGGGACGACACATTATCCAGCGAAATCCCATAAAGGCAAGTCTTTTTTGCGGGAGTTGTCGTGCGAGCATGGACGCGGCACATTCGGCCCAAAGGGATGTTGATTTCCCGTGGAAACAAAATTGATGCTTGACAGTTGATTGATTCTGCACGAAAAGAGCTTGTGCTGTTGGCCGGGCGCGAACCAAGCGGCCTGATTCTGGGTGGCGCGGAAGACCCCAAGCCGGTCCCAAGTGACGCGCTGCTCGCGCTATTCAAAATTCTCAAAGACGAGGTCCGCGTTATCGTTTTCCACGGATGCTATGTCAGGAAACAGTCGCTGATGAATTTCGTGATTTGGTTGACGCCGATATCGATAGTGACGTCAAGTAGTACTCAGGTACAAGTACTCACATGAACGTATAGCCGGCGGAGAAGACTGGCCCGAATCGTACGAGTCATTGACGAGGCGCGCTTCGAATGAAGCGACGATCTAAGCCGTTTTGTTAATTCAAATCACACTCACGCGAACAACCATGGAACCCCTCCGCTTCAACGCATTCATTCGCTATGTGACTCACTATGTGGGACTGCTCGCCTACGTCGATTCGCTTTATCTTGAGGGCGGCGATTCCGTTGTAGCTGCGACAGCGCTGTTTGATCTGGAGCGTGGGAACATTGATGCCGCCCGCGTGTGGAGCGAGAGTCAGGCGGCAATGAGTGCCGAGGCCACGTCGCTTTGCAGCTCTTTTGCAAATGCCGGCCCGTTTATCTGCACCTTCAAGTTGCATCCGCTCGAACGTCGCCGTTGGTTGGAGTCGGCAGTCGCGGCCGCGCGCTCGCTGGCAAACCACGAGATGGCCGCGGTGCACTTAGGTAATTTGGGAGACGTATTCATTCGTCTCAGCCAGCCGCGCGAGGCTCTGACATACATTCTTGAGAGCCTGGAGATTTATCGACGCACCGGCAATCGAAAGGGTGAAGGTAATGCGCTGGGAAATCTGGGAACCGCTTATGCGGATTTAGGAGAACTGAAAAAAACCATCGAATGTCACCAGCAGAGATTAGTCAGAGCAGAAGAGATTGGCGATCGGCGCGGCAAGGCCAGTTCCCTGGGAAGTCTCGGCAGCGCATATTATTCGCTCGCAGACTTCAAGCGCGCTGACGACTATCAGCGACAGGCTTTGCGCATTGATGTGGCCCTCGGGGATCGACGCGGCGAGAGTACCTGTCTTGCGAATATTGCCCTGGTGCAATTGGCTCTCGGCAAAACTCAGAGTGCCGTAGATCTGTTTCAAAAGGCGTTGAGGATCGATCGAGAGCTGGGCGACCATCAGGGTGAGGGCGTTTGCCTGGGTAACCTCGGAATAGCTTTTAGCAGGTTCGGCGAGACGACCCGGGCCATCGACTGCTTTGACCAACAATTGAAGCTTGCACGCGAAACTAGCGACGTTCAGACAGAAGCATTGGCGCTGTGCAATTTTGGAGGTGTCCATGCCGATCTGGGAGATCTCGGAAAAGCAAAAGCGAACTACGAAATGCAGTTGGAATTGGCGAAGCGCATCGGTGATCGAAACTGCGAGGGTCTGGCCCTGAACAACTTGGGAGGACTCTTAGCGCAGGCCGGAGATCCAGCCGGGGCACTCCCATTACATCAGGAAGCGCTCGCCATCTATCGCGAGATTGGAGATCAGCGCGGTCAGGCTTTGGCTTTTGGTAATCTTGGGCACGACTACTTTCTCGCGGGTGAAGGCGAGCTCGCGGCGCAGAGTTATCAAGACAGTATTGCTCTTGCACGTCGGATTGGTGACCGGCCCACGGAAGCAGATGGTTTGTGTAACATGGGTCTGTCAATTCTCACCGCCGATTTGCCAAGGGAAGCAGCTGAAGCTGCCGTCGATGTGCTGACTCAGGCGTTGCAGATTTCCCGTGACCTCGAAGACAAGCGGCGACAGGCCAGGAGCCTTAGCGGTTTGGCTCAAGCGGCGCAACTGCTCGGTGACATTGAGGTGGCGCTGACATTTGCAAACGAGGCGTTGCGGCTGTTCGAAGCGTGCGGTGATCCGAGGGCAGAGAGGCTGCGGCCGTTTGTGGGCCAGCTGGAGAAGGCTTGACAGCAAAGAGCTGGTTGACTTTCTGCTGCGCGAACTTTTCCTCGTCACGAAGCCAGCAAAGTGAATCTCGCCGTGAATATGGTAATGCTCTAGCCCGGAGATCATTACAAACAATCACGGTCTACGAGCAAGAAAAACATTGAGCGCGATGCCGGATCTGAAAGAACCATCAAAAGCCGATCAAGTTCTTCGTGCGGTGCGTCTCCGCTATGCGCAGCATTACCTGGATGTTCTCCGCTCTTGTCAGAGACTCTATTTTCATAAACAAGACACTGACGCAGCGCTGAGATTGTTCGACGGTGAATGGCTACACATCCTGCATGCTCAAGCTTACACAGTCGAGTGTTCAACGGACAAGGGGGAATCCCTGCATATCGCCAGCGATTACGTGGACATTCCGGCGCAGATCCTAGACTTGCGCCTCCAACCAGCCACGCGGCTGAAGTGGGTTGAGACGGCAATGTCCGCGGCTGAGAAGTCGGGTGACGAAACTGCGGCTTGCAGGCACCTCAATAATCTTGGACGCGCCTACTCGCGAATGGGGGAACCGCGCCAGGCAATCAGTATTCATCAAAAGCAACTGGAGTTGAGTCGCAAGCTCAAAAATCGGCGGCTGGAAGGTGCGGCCCTGGCTAATCTCGCTGCGGCTCACGCAAATCTCAACGAAGATCGTCAGACTGTGCAGTTTCACGAGCAAGCGTTGGAGATATTTCGCGAGGTCGGCGACCGCCGGTTAGAAGCTGACGTGCTCGACGGACTCGGCGCTGCGCACACAAAACTGGGAGACGCGAAGTGTGCGATCGGGTATTGTCAGGAAGCGGTAAGGATTTTTTGAATTGCTCAAAGATCTGCTGAACGAGGCGACCTCGCTTTCAAACTCGGCAGTGGATATTTCCTGGCGGGCGGGATGGAACAGGCCATCGAATCCTTTCAGCGCGCTCTGGTTCTATTTAAGCAGCTCGGCTACGTGTCCGGAGAGGGTCTGGCGCTAAGTAACCTCGGACTTTGCGCGGTAACCCAGGGAGAATTCACACGCGCGATCGCGCTATACGAGCGGGCTCTGAAGTTGGCCAACTCCACTGCCGATCCCTACGGCAAAAGCTACGTAATGTGAAGATTGAGTCTCACTTACATTCTGTCAGGCGAGGTCGCGCGGGGCGTTAAGATCACAGAGGAGCTACTGGCGACGGCTCGTCGATCGAAAGATTGGCAAGATGAAGGTGATGCGCTCGACAATCTGGGCCGTGCTCAGGAGGTTCTTGGAAATTTCGACAAGGCGGCGACCTTCTATCAGCAAAGCCTTGCCGTGTTCCGCCGCGCGAAAGACCGACGAGGAGAGAGTACGCTGCTCGGCAACCTCGGCAATGCTTATCTCAGAGCTGGAAAGCATGCGGAGGCAATAGAATCCTACAAAGCCGATTTGAAAATTGCGCGTGAGCTGGGCGAGCCTCGGGGAGAGGGTCGTACTCTCTATAACCTGAGCGTTGCTCTTTGGGAAACAGGGCGAGGACATGAGGCCGTCTCTGAAGCCGGCGTGGCATTAGCTCTACTGGAAAGCATCAAGGATGTCAGCGCCCAGGAAGTTCGCGCGCAAGTTGCGGAATGGAAAGTTTTGCTCGCCCATCAACTCTGACACGAATGTTGCGTCGATTGGGCTGGCGCCAGCGGCGCATTGGCGGTGACCTTTCAAAATTGTTTTCTCTCCGAATTGTCTTTCCCAATCTGATCTCCGGCCTCTTGTAACGTTTTTTCAGTTCTTGCATAGAAAGCGAAAAGGGAAGTCTTTAGCGCTCGGTCGGCAGGTGCGATAGAGCGCAGGGTAAGACTACGTCTTGCGACGTAACGCGCGGTCGAGTGTGCGTTCGTCGCGAAAGTTCGCTCAATGAAGAACTGCTCACAGAAGAATCGTTCGGCATGTGCACTACTCACGACACTCGCGTTGGTCCTCGCGGGAGTGTGCGTCGCCTGCACGTCCGAAAAGGACCGCGTCTACGCTGAAGCAAAGCGCTGCGCGGAAGCGTTGACGCGTAGCGATGACTGCTCCGCTCACATAGAGCAAACTGGAAAGAGTCCTGCCGAACCGAAAGCAACCAGTTCGGAAAAATCAACCGAAAGTAAAGCTTCAGCAGGTGATGCGGAGCAATCGCGTGTCTACATTGACGCAACTGAATCAATGAAAGGTTTCGTGTCCTCGCCAAACTCGAGCTTTGCACAGCTGATTGAATCGTTGAGTTATGCGATGCCCGGCGCACGACTTTTCAAGTATGGCATCAACGCATCTGCCAGGAAAAGTGGCGCGGAACAGTCCGATGCCTTTGCGCGTCAAATTAACTTCTCGCAAGAGCTGCGCAAGACATCATTTTATGATCTCGGTTTCAATCAGGATGAGTTGTTATTCAATTTCCTTGCGGCTGAAGAGCATCCGGCGCGATCAGTTCTGATAACCGACGGCGTTTATTCTGCGCCGCAGAGCGAGCTGGAATCTCAGGTCGTTCTCGCCATTAACAAATGGATCAAAAACGGACATTTCTTCGGAATACTTGGCTTTTCGAGTCCTTTTGGCGGGAACATCTATTCGGAAAACACGCGCGGCTGGGTAACGACAAACGGCGTCACGATTCGTCCTTTTTACGCTTTTGTGTTTAGCCCAAACGAGGCAGGCTTTCGCGAACTCAAGGAAAAACTAGCCTCTGACTTCACTGATATGGTGTCCTGGGAATTCCCGCCTGAAGCCGCTTCATGCTCGCTCGATCCATTGCTGAGGCAGGGATTGGAACGCAAGGATCTGCCTCCCAACAGTTCGTTCTATCTCTTCATGTACGGATCCGGCGTTTTCGATACTGACAACTCGGCGCAATTCAACTACGAATTTCGATGTCGCCCGGCGCGAAACTATCCCGTCAGCGAGTTCGCGCTTGCGGTGAACGTCAATTCATTTGGGTGGGACGGGACAACATTCCGAAAATCCCAAGCGCAACCACGCGACAACTCATTATACGAAGAAGGTGTCGCCCGGCCTTTAGCTTCACCGTCACCGGCAGTGCCGATGTCCGGCCAGGTTGCGACGCCGGCTCCTTCAGCGACGCAAAAACTCGACGCGCGATCGAACTTAAGACTTCGCTTTCCCAGAAGTCTTGACGCTGCATACACGCTGTTCCGAGTGTCTTTCCAAATCTCGAGCAAGTCCTTGCAACCGGGCATACGAGCTCGAAACACCGAAGATGACAGTCAGCCTGACGAGGCGGGGAAGACCTTTCGCTTTTATGAATTCATGTCGGCGTTGAGTACAGCTCACTTGAACAATTCGGGCGCAGTTAGGCTGCCGGCGCCAGTCTTTCTGGCTTTGACAAATAAGTAGTTCGAATCGGTTTCCTCTTTGAAGGAGTGGTGAAATGAGATCAAACGTCAAGCGCGCGTTCCTTTCAAGCGGTCTTTTGCTGCTGTGTACCTGGACTTCAGGTTGTCAGCTTCAGATCGTGATTGAAGAAAGCGTTTTGCAGAACTGGTTTCTTTCTAGGCTCGTGTGGTATGCGCTGGTTAGCGTCCTCGTCGGCGTGCTGGCGGCTAACCAACTATGCCGGCTGCCGATTCGCGCGCCGCTGCTTGACTGCATCACCGTCGCCAGAAAGCGCTTTGTTTATTGGATCGTCCTGCTGGCATTGTTGTTGGTCCCATTCTCCCTCTGGATCGACGCGCTGATCACTCAACCGTTCGGGGAAGGCAATCAGCTCAAACCGGGAAACGTATTTTATCTGGTGACGCTCGATTGGCGCACGCTGGCCATCATGGCGGCGGTCTCCCTGGTTTTCTACCTGACCGTAGGCGTCTTTACCCGTGCATTCTTTGGACGCAGCTGCAATTGCAAGTACGCGTTCTTACCGAAGTTTAAGAGCTGAGAATTGGAGGGAACTTAAGTGGCGAATTATTACATCGGTATTGGCGGAACCGGCGCGCGTTGTGCCGAATCGTATATCTACCTGGCGGCAGCCGGGATTATCAAGGGTGACTTGCAATTGCTGATTATTGATCCTGATGCGAACAACGGTAACTCGTCCGCGGTGGAAAATCTGCTCACCTACTACACTACGATCCATCGCGAAGGGCAGCCGCGAAATCCTAACTCACCCCGCACCTTCAAAATCCTCTCGTCGATCCTTCCTTCCAAGCCGCGCGACCCCGTGCTCTTTCAGGTTGACATCAATAACGACGGCGCCGTGCCGGGTCTTTGGAATATGCCGCAGACCAACGAGCGACAGTTTATCGACGTTGTTGAATATGCGGCGTGTTCGCAGAAAGTAAAGTCGTTCGTCGACCTCTTTTATCAGACCGAAGATCTCGATATGAGACTCGGGGTCGGGTATCAAGGCCGTACCAATGTCGGCGCTGTCGCCTTGAAGGAAGATTTGGAAGAGACGCGCGACCGCGAACGCGGCGGACTGCGTGAGTTGCTGGTCGCTCTGACGCGAGATTTGCAAAATGGGGAAGCTCGCGTGTTTGTTACCGGTTCAGTTTTCGGAGGCACAGGCGCTGCCGGAATCCCAACACTGCCGGCGTTACTGAAGGGGCTCGGCGAACAGGACTTGCCGGCAAGTCAACGCGCGAACCTGCGTTGGGGCTGCGCCATGATGGGTCCCTACTTCATCTTCCCGCGCGCAAACTCGACCGAGGCAGCGCACCTTGGCCTGGGCACCGACAGCACACTGCATCCGATCGCCACCCAGGCCGCGCTCATGCACTACGCCCACACACCGCCGGCTTATCAACACGTATATTTGATCGGCGCGCCGTTTCGAGGACAAACGAACGACGCGAATCATCCTGGCGGGAGCGACCAGAGAAACCAACCGCATTATGCCGAGCTGGCCGCCGCGCTGGCCGCCTGGGACTTCTTTAGCCTTCAATCAACTGATCAGGAAGAAAGAAAACTTCACTTCGCTGATACTCACGATAACGGAATAGATCGTGGGGTGACGTGGGAGACACTCCCCGTGGGCGTAGTCGGCGCGCCCGGTCGCAGGAGTGAACTAGCTCAGAAATTGATCGCTTTCACCACGTTTGTTTACGTATATCGAAACATTCTTCACAACGAGTTTATTACTAATCAGTCATATCGCGACTCAGATATGTATAAAGACAACTTCGGCACTCTGAGCCTCGAAGGATACGCGCAGGAACAGTCACTCATTGCGTTAAATGCGTTTTGCGATAACTACCTCAGCTGGCTCAGGGGAATAAGTCAAACCGGTGGAGAGGCGGTCCGCACTCTCTTTAATTGGCAAGCGTTTGAGGCGCGCGACGTCGCGAATTGCGAACTCCTCGTCGGCAACCTGATTCCCCTGGGAACTCCTGAGGCGCCGCGTTTGCCCCGGTACAGCCGGACCGGATATCAGCGAATAATGGAAATTTTGAACCACACCACACTCGACTCACCGCAAACGCAATCAGCTGTGGGATTGCTGATCTATTTATTGTACGCGGCCGTCTTTGAGTTCTGCCGGCAGAATTACGGTTGGCCGAAGAAGTAAATTCCGAGCAAAGTGCGGTTGAGATAAACAGTTTTTGTGAATGGAGGAGCTATGTCACGGTTCGCACCCGAAATGGATCGAAACGGCATTCAATGGCAGCAACCAGTCGGAACCTGGAAGCAATCGCAGGAGGTTACCCAGCTTCAGACCTTTGCTGAGAAATTGGTGATACCGCCTGATTCGAATGACACCGACCTGCTGAACAGCATCCCAACTCCGTGGTCGCGGCTCTTACTCTTTGAGAACGCTCTCTACAATCCGCATCATCCGGCACACCGTGATGTGCTTGATCAATGGCGTGGACTTCTGGGTCTGTTGGCTCTGGCCATGCCCCTGGGAATTCAAATTGAGCCCAGCCGTGACGAGTTTGTAATCAACCTGCTGGACTTCGTCTCTGCCAATCGCATCGCCAAAACCTTTGTCGATCTGCAACCTTATTACCTCGACAACAAAGTCAACGTCGAGTCGGGCAAGTGGCAGCAATTCCATTTGATAGTGGTTGACCAGAAGTTACTCGGCGCCACTTCACCGCGGACGTTGGTCTTCACGGCAATCGATCACGTTTGTCCAACCACGATCCCATTCAAGGATGCGGCGGGCAGACTTTCTGATCCGCTTGCCTATTTCGGCCGGTTCGCGGATCTCAAATACCTGGAATTGTTGAAGCAATGGATAGATGGGTTTATCCCGGCGTTAAGAAATAACCGCGAGCTTGACGAATGGCTGGGCTCGCTGCCGTCGGCGAGCAAATCAATACCCCGGCGTCATCCCCAGTTGCTCGGACTGTTAACTCAATGGCAAAGCGAGATCTCCAATGCCATTCCCCGCGGAGCCTCCGTGGTGCCGATCGGTCAACCTGTTCCTCTGTTCACCCTGCCGCATTACGATGCTTTGAAATTCCTACCGCAGGCTTCCCGCTCAGGTGATAGCGACCTGCTGCTGGCAACCTCGGTACCGAAAAAGGTCGTGGTTTGTTTCCGGCCCGATCGCAGCCAGGACCCGATGAAGACTTCATCACTGTATAACCAGCACGGTCAACTTGTTCAATCGGGCGCGTTATTGATTTGCGATGGCCGTTGGATCAAGGCGGACGAGCCACTGCCCGAAACTCTGGATTTCCTGCTCGACGGCTGGGACTGCATCCTCGATCCGATTGCCGAGTTATTCGAAGATTCGATCATCGAAGTCGAGCTTCCTGATAACGGCAGTGCGGCGTACACCCTGTCAGTAGGCAAAAAGAATTTCTTATATCCCTTCAAAGAGAAGATACTCGAATACTTCACTCCGGCGGAACTCGCGCAATTCACTTCCATTCAGGTGGATCCCGATTCAGGTTATCGGATCACGTTGCAACTTCCCCTGGTCAAAGGGCGAAGCGTTCGCGCGACTCGCCGTTACGAGGCGGCTGCAAACGAGTTGGTCCTGATTAACAGTAAGGCCGTCGATCATCGAAGCTCAGAGCTGGCCATGTGGCCGGCCTTTGCCACTCCCGATTGGCACTATCATTTCTACTTCAAACGCCAAATTGCTCCTCAGGGACATCCGGCCAGAAACCTGGATTTTGTGCCCATCGGCGTAGCCCCCGCACGGAGGAATCCGGATAACACGTCGGCCTGGTATTTCACCAAAGAGCCGGTCCCGGCGTTTGTCGGCACTGTCGCCGGACGCAATGGATTGCTGTTGCCGAAATACGAACAACTTCCGCCCGCGGGCGAAAAGGATCTTTGGAATGTTTCGGTTGATTTCGGGAGTACGCACACGCGGGCGTTCTATCTGCAAATGGTACGGGCTGAAACAGGGAATTACGCCAGATCCGACGGGGCGAGAATCGAGCCGCTGGAATTTGGGGCGTACGCGAAATCGATTACCGACTGTGATCCGAGCGTTCTGCGAAACAACTTCTTCGCGCTGTCAGGCGAATTGAAACCGCCCACTCGAGTTGAACTGAAGACTTTGCTGATGCAGCCGGTCAACGAATCTTCGCAACAGCCCGACTGGCGCCCGCGAGAGGGGTTTGCATTTATGCATTGGGTGCACGACGGCTTTGACGAAAGAAGATTGAAAAGCGATATCAAATGGGAAAGCAGCGGGAACAAGAACGACCTCAATGCTTACCTCCGCTGCCTGATGATTATGGTGCTGGCGGAAGCAGCAACGCGTAATGCCGAAGTTCTGTTCGTCAGACGCTCCTTTCCGTCCGCGTTCAATAACCGTCTGCAGGCCGATCACAATTTGGAATGGGTGAACCTGGGACGATTGATGCAGGTTGGGGTTGAATCGGAGCCGAAAAAAGTTTTGTCAGAAGCGTTCGCGACCGCGCGCTTCCTCGCGAGTGAGGAGAAAACGCGCGTGGCCAACACGACGGTCTCGCTGGACATTGGAGGCAGTACCACTGATATCGCGATCTGGTATGGCAAACGAGGCCGCACCGACGAAAGGGCCAAGGCGACGTTGGGAGTTCAGGAATCGGTAAAGATGGCCGCGGGTAGTGTCGGAAAATATCTCCAATCTGATCCCGGGGCCCAGCGATTCCTGGAATGGTTTGCCGAGGCGGTGAAGGCGCAGGGCGTCTTTCAATCACTGAATCTTGAGAAATTTGCCGGACGCCGGCTCGGCTACGCTCTAATGTTTTACGACACGCTTACCTACTATGAGCTTGCTGGTGATCGTCTCAAAAACGAATTCAATGCATTAATCGCGCTGATAAAGACGCGCGACGAAGCGCGAGGGCTGATTGTGCATCTGATCTACCTGTTTGGCAGCCTCGCATACTATTCCGGCGTACTCGCCAGAAAAGTTCTCGCCAGAGAGAAGAATTCATCCGCCTATTACCTTTACTTTTGCGGTAAAGGCGGCACTCTAATTACCTGGATTGATAATTACAAACGCTTCGCTGAGAAGATGTTTCTGGCAGGTTTGCTCGGCCCCAATGGAGCGGAAACCTTGCCCGCGGGAGCCGAGCCGCCACGCGCCGTCATAGATATCTCTCCAAATCCTAAAGAGGAAGTGGGCCGCGGTCTGCTGGTGGAAGATAGAAACAGAGCGCTCGACGAAGATGATGACAGCTTCGGCCTGATCGATCCGAAGGAGCCTTCATTCACGGTCGCCGAAAACGGTTACAGAGTCCGCGACAACGGTCAGTCCCGCGAGTTAGGGTGGGATGAGTCGCTTGACGAAAACACCCTGGCGAGCCTCGAAGACAACTTGCCCTCTTTCGATGAGATGACGGAGTTGAACTGCTTCATCATGGCCATCAAGGAAGCCTTCCAAAAACAAAAGGAGAGTAATCCCAGCTTTGACGTTGACCGCATTCTGGCCAGCGATCGGGAAAAGAGCACTTATGTCGATCGGTTGGCAAACCGGTTACTCGGCGATGCGGAAGGATCCGTCCTGCACGAGTTGGAGCAGGAGAACAATCCGAATGCGCTGGTCGAGCCGCTGCTGATTACTGAAATGAAGGTATTGCTCGAGACCATTAGCAACAATGAACGGTTGTTTAGATGAGCGCGCGAATCGACCGGAAACAGGCAAGCGCGGTTTTCATTACATCAGTATGTTCCCATGAACCCGCGATGAAAGATCAGCGAACGCGAGCTATCCAGTCCAGAGTATCGGGAGCCCTGGCCGGCTTCTTTTTGTTCGCCGGCATCTTCCTCTTCCCGGCTAGTTCTCTTGCCGTACCACCGGATCGTACGGTCAAGGTCACACTCAGGATCTGCGTAACTGAGCAAGGCACGCCGATCGACCTAAGACCGACCCTGTTCAATTCACCTTCCAAAGTTAAGCAGCGGGACGGCGACTGCTACACAACCGGACCGATCAATCTCGATCCCGGTCTAATGTATTTTGTCGCGGCCACTAAAACGGACCTGAGCGGGTTCGCCTATAAGCCAGTAATTGTCACTCCTGCGGATGCGGGAAAGACTATTCCGATTGATCTGCGAGTACACGCCAGAGATGAGACGCCCAACAACGTTTTCGAAATCTGTCTAAGCAGTAACAACGAACAAGTATCTTTGGCAGACGTAAAAGCACGAGACGGCAATCCAATCGTGGTTTCAGGTACGAATAGCCGTTGCCGTCAAATCACAGCTGCGTCGTTATCTGACGTCAAGCTGGACCTGGTCGCGACGGTTACTCCGGCTGGTGCTGGGTCGGGTGGCCGCTGGGCGGGTTGGGCCGTGGCTCTGTTGCTGTTCCTCTCAACCGGTGGGTTGGTCCTCACTGTTTGGGTCTTGAGCGGCTTGCGCGATCTAACGTCAACCACTGCTACCAACAAACATATCGAGGAGATTACGGGACAGTTGGCAGGGCTTGAAAAAATCCTTCAAGACCTGAAAATTCCTCCTTCTCCTCCTCACGTTGCCGGTGAGCAAACGCCGGGCTTACCCCAGCAAAGTGATGTCTCGGCCGTGCCTTTGGCAAACGAGTCACGCGATGCGTCCTCTTTGACTCGGCCAGAAGAAAAACCTCCGCACGCAGCGGTCTCTTCCCAACTTGAGCCTCAAGGGTCATATGGGCGACAAGATGCGATAGTGCTGGCGCGCGAACAGTATCAGCGCTTTGCTCGCGGAGAATCAGTGCCCCATTTTTATCTCATGCCTTCAGGCGCCAGTGCCGCCAGTAATATGGTCGAAGATCTGGTTGTTGAACTGCACGAGCGCAGTAATGGAACGTATGTTGGTTTTCGAACTGGCGCTGCCGAAGAGGAGGCATGGATTTTTCCCATGCCGGGCATCCATTTCACCACAGAGGCCTTTAAACCTGTCTTTCCGGATTTGACGGCTGAGAGTTACGAAAACGGAAGCTTCGATCCGAGGTCGGTTATCCGCAAAGCTGAAGGTCGATGGATTCCAACCTGACTAAAGAAGTAAGGGCGCGAAATCGGCGCGAAGAAGTTTTCGGTGGCTGTGAAGGTCGACGTCGACGGGAACTCTCCGGCCTCCGTCATCGCGCGACGAATTTCTTCACCTCGGATCTTCTTAGCACTCGGCAAGCTCTCTATGGCGAAAGGGAAGAAAGCAAAGAAGTCGGCAACCGCCGAGGCAGGCTCCAACAGCACTAACACTGAGAGCCCACCGAAGACCCCCAACAACGTTGGTGAACAGTTATGCGCCTTCTGTCGCTCGCGTCGTAATCGCGCAAAGACTACATCTGCCTGTTGGCTATGTGGAGAAAATAATTGGATTGAGAAGAGCGAAAGCGACGAATCGGATCTCAAAGAAAAAAACGGTCGGAAACCAGTCTGTTGCGCCAACGCGAATTGCTGGCGCTGCTTTCGGATTGCGGATCTTGACGAAAACTTCTGCGGCGAATGCGGTTCCTCTCTGGAAGAGTGTTCAATTCGGCTTTGGCGCGACAAGTTGGTCGAGCCGGCCATACTCAGGAGTAGCCCTCTGTCGTTGCCCACGCGACAACATCTGATTGATCGTGCAGTACTGGCGGGCTTTTCCAGAGCGGCTGCTGCCGTTGAACTGGAGCGAACGATCGACCGCGTGCAACGCCGGAATCCTGACGATGCAAACCGGTCAGAGGAGTTCCAGCCATCCGAGGTTGGCAACGCAGCTGACAAGGCCGACAGGGTAATGGCCCGGGAAGTGCAGCCACGCGTTCCCTTTAGTCCGGCAGATAACCCGCGACAAGTATTCGTAACGCGGGAACGCCCGTCGGGTCGGAAGATCACCTACAAGGTACTTGTGTGCGTCACGCTCGTCGTACTACTCCTGGTTCTCCTGGGCCGCCGCGTTGATCGGACGATGAACAAAAAAGCGGATCCTGTTCCGGGGCCCACTCAAACACCTGCGCCGGTGAAAGATGAACACATGATTTTGATTGAAGGTGGCCGTTTCATCATGGGCCGCAACCGTAACCGGGGCGGCGACGATTTCGAAAGTCCGGCACATGAAGTCTCTCTCGGATCGTTTTACATAGACGTCTTTGAGGTGACGCGAGAGAGATACAAGGTATGCGTCGATGCGGGAACTTGCGATGCACCTTTCGGCTGGCAGGGTAGTTCTTATCCTCAGGCCACCGCCAAATGGCCTGTGACCGGCGTGACCTGGAACCAGGCGAACCAGTATGCGCGGTTCGTCAATAAGCGTTTGCCGACGGAAGAGGAATGGGAATTTGCAGCGGGCCACGGCACGAACCAGCATTACCCGTGGGGAGACGCATGGATACCCAAACAGGCCAACGTTGCTTCGTCGGCTCTGACCGATGTTGGCTCTTATCCCGCTCATTTCGGCGTCTACGACATGATTGGGAACGCGCAGGAATGGACTTCCGGAGAATGGAAACAGTACCCGGAAAAGAACCTGTACATCAGGACGAAGGAAAATCCCGAGCGGCTGCGGGTTATTCGCGGAGGCAGTTACCAGGATTCCTTCAAAGAAGCGACGGTCACCTTTCGCAATGCGGTGCGCGTTTCGGAAGATCGAGATGAGGAATCTCATTATGAACAAACCGGGTTTCGCTGCGTGCGCGACAAGAAGCCGTAGCTTGCGATGGATTTGTTTCGCCATCGTCTTGTTCGTGCCAGCTCTCGCTGCGTTTGCGCAGAAGGGGATCCGGGCGCGCGAGACTACGAACGAGCCCGGCCCACCCGCGCCGCGCAATTCCAGCAGCAAACGGAATCCTCGGCCCTACGAAATCTCGTTCGTTACCGAACGGCCGTATCAATGCAAGTTGTCGGTAAAGTCAGCACGCAAAGGACAAGACGAAAGGAAGATCGCTGAACTGCCTCTCAAGAATTCTGCCGTCGTCAGATTGTACGTGGGGTCTTATTCATTTGAAGCTGATTGCGAGGGCTTTGAGAAATATTCTGCCGTCTTCAAGGTGGGCCATGGCTATCCGACTTTCTTTGTGGTGCCGCTGAAATCTTTAACTGTGAGTGTGGTCTTGAAATCCAACGCTAGAGAGGCAGATGTCTCATTCAACGGTCGATCGCTTGGCCGCACGAACGCGGATGGAGCTTTGGTGTTGCAGCCTCTCCCAATCGGAAAGTACGAGCTAACCGTCGCTAAAGAAGGTTATGTACAAAAGATTCTAATCCTTGACATTACACGCGACAGCAAGACGGTGGAAATTGACCTGGAGCGCGAGCGCCCGCCCAATTTGGTCGGGCCAATTGAATCCGCAATCGATTCGAATCATCTGTCATCCGCCTTTGATTTATATGAGAAGTCAGGGTCGCTAATCGAACCGGCTCGTCGGAGGGAGTTGTTGGTGAAGCTTGTTTTGAAATTGCATGAGTACTGTCTTCAGGTTCTCTCCGGGGTCAGCTTCACCGGCTTACACCTCCGGCCCGAACAGCTTGCCGAACTGAGGGCCCTTTATCAGCGGACGGCGAACATTGCCGCGCGCGACGGCTTCGAACTGGATCGAACTTTCCTGATATTTCGCACGTTCTGGGACCTCAAAGAGGCTGTGAGAGAAGCTCCGAAATCTACAACGGACGGAAACGATCAGACAAGCGTCGCGCTTCGAGATCAGCTCGATCGCATTGAGCTGTTGCAACCTGCAAATCCTTATTTGTTGTTGGATCTGGGGTTCATTTATCAGCGCCTGAATAATCTTGAACTGGCGCAACGCCATTTTCAGTTTGCTGCCGCAGCCAGGCCTGATTGGACTTATCCAAAGTTTGCCCTGGCGCGCCTCCACATGGATCAGGCCTACACGCTTGGCGACAGTAACAGGAAAACTTACAAAGCGAGGTTGGTTGCGGCGGCGGCCGAATTTGAAAGCACGATCAATCAGGACAAAGATCTTACGGCGGCTTATGTGTTGGCTGCTTTCTGTTATGCGGACAGCGGCCAGCCGGATCGAGCTGTGTTAGTAGCTTTGCGCGGTTTGGCTGTTGCGGCGCCGAGCGGTCTAATGAATTATGCCTTGGGTTACGCCTACTTTTCTTCCGGCCGTAAACAATATGAAGCGGCGCGGACTCATCTCGAGGCGGCGCTCTTAGCAACCCAGGAATCGTTGGATGCTTCGCAAAGAGCACGCGTCCAGCAGATCTTGAGTCTAATGTCAGGCAAAAAGAATTAAGGGCAGTCTATGTGGCCAATCGATAGTCCATGGTTTGTGGGGATAGTCGCCAGTCTTCCCAGTGGCTTGATTGTCTATGGCATTACCAGTCTTTTCGAATCAAGACGCAACGGCAAGCAGATCAGAGCACGAGTGAATTTGGCTAACGCAGACGTCTTGCAAGCGCTGCGCGATCTGATTGGAGATAACGTTTTGCCACCTGCTGCTGTGATCGATGCGCTATTAAATTGCAGTGCGCGTAGACATTCTGTTAACAAAGAAGACCTTTTTGCGCCCCGGCAGATCGCGGATGAGATTATCACCGAAATTCTGAACAATCCTTTTCTTTCTCCGCGCTTGAAAGCCGAGAATTGTGGCTTCGTGTTACAGATTGTCGAGGCAGCCGACGCGCATCTTGACCGCGTTGAGATTGCGAAGCGGTTCGAAGCAAACGACCGGCGCGATCTAAGTCTGGTTCTCGCAGTTATTACTTTTGTATCCGTTCTTCTCGGCATTGTCAGCGCAAACCTGGGCACTGGCACAGTGAGCATCAACAAGGAAAACCTCGCTTTCATTGCGGTTGCTATCATTTTGCCAACCCTCGCGTTCTGGCTCATCAACCTGTATAGAGACATTCAACAGTTCAGAACTTCCCGACGCGAGTTTGTACGATCAATGCTGGCGCCCGAAGAGAGGGAAATCCATGCAAATGATCGATAGGGTGATCACCGCCAGCCAAAAAGACGCTCACGTTCGGCATCTAATCTTCGCATTGAAATCTAATACTTCGGCCCTCATCTTTAGCAGAGCAAATACATAACTAGTTGACGACGATCGACCAACACGCTATTAGATTGAAGATGCCGGTCCGTCACGCAGCTCGTTTAAGATACGCCACGCACTATCTGCAGATTTTGCGCGACCTGAATGGTCTTTTTTTGAACGGCGCGACGGAGCTATCCATAGGGTTAAGTTTGTTCAGTCTTGAGTGGCCCAGTATTCAATACGCGTGGTCGAGTGCGGTTGCGTTGGCCGCAACCGACGACGGAGCGCGGCTCTGCAGTTTCTATCCTCGTGCCGGCGCCGCGTTGTTGAACTTACGTCTCGATCCGAAACAACGGTTGGCGTGGCTGAAAATTGGGCTCCGGTGTGCACGGCGCTTGGGGGACACGCGGGCCGTCGGACGACATCTCGGCGATTTGGCGATGGCATACCGAGCCCTTGGCAACACCACGCGCGCTATCACCCTATTGGAGTGTCGCCGCAGAATTGCGCGGGACAACGGAGACAGGGAAGGTGAAGCTTCGGCACTCGGTAATCTCGGCAATGTCAGTATGTCTGTTCATGCTCTGGTTAAGGCTCGCGAGTACTACACACAGTGTCTCAGCCTGACCTCGGAGGACAATCGAACTCGAGCCGACGCACTGGGCAATCTGGCAGTTGCCTGCCGGGAACTGAAAGAGGTACCGCACGCCCTGGAGTACCACCAGCGCGCGCTGACCATCTACAGGCAGTTACGATACCGGCGTGGTGAAGGCCAAACCCTCAATAATCTCGGCGTTACACACAGGACGACGGGTCGTTACCCCGAAGCCGCCGAAGTATTTGCCGAGGCGCTGTCAATATTTCGGGAGCTCAAGGATCATCGTGGCGAAGCGCTGACGTTATGGAATATTGGCAGCGTGGCCGACAAACAAGGTGACCTGCCTCGGGCCATCGCTTATGCAAAAGGCGCCCGTGATGTTCTCCTCCGGATCGGAGAACCGTTACCGCCTGGGCTTCGAGAAATGTTAGCGAGGATGGGAGGATAGCTCTTTGCTCATAAGACAAGCTAGACCTGACCCATCGTCATCAATAGAGACAGGCCTCATTTTTCTGTTGGAGCGACCGCATTAAAAGGCTCGCGCAGCGCGAGAGGCTTGGTGGCGTTGTCGCGAGCGGTGGGGGGACTTTTGCGCATAAGGGAATCCTGGAAGAGGCTGAATCGTGAGTACGGCCGCTGTCTTCGCTGCGCGGTCTCGCACTTCCGGCATCCTTGGGATGTCTTCCGTGTCCTCCACGGCCGATCGCAGACGCGTCATATCATAACGTTGCGATCGGGCCCTGCGCTGACTCTGCGCTCGTCGGGCTCGAAGCAGGTCTGCGATTTGAACATCCTTGTCGAGAACCTCCTGGACGACCAGTACGAACTCAGAACGTTGGTGCGCGAAGGGGACATCGTGGTGGACATCGGGGCACATATCGGCATCTTTTCGGTGCTCGCCGCTGACCTTCGGCCTGGCGTGCGCGTGTTCGCTTTCGAACCAGAACGAGACAACTTCGCAATGCTCCAGGAGAACGTAGCGGCGAATCCGAGCCTGAACATCCAAGCGTACAACAAGGCAATTTCCTTCGGCGGACCTTCAGAGAGCCTTTACCTTTCTGGCAACAATACGGGCGCCCACTCTCTGGTGTGGGGTGGAGGCCGCTCTCAAGAAGTGGAGTGTGTAGACCTCTCGGCCGTCCTCGAGCTCCTGCCCGAGCGCCGAATCGATCTCCTCAAGGTCGATTGCGAGGGAAGCGAATACAATATCTTCCTTAACGCTGCGGCCGCCGACCTGTTGTGCATCCGGAGTATTGTCATGGAGGTTCACGAGACTGAGTACGCTAAGGATCTCCGGGCGGAGCAGATTATCAGCGATCTCGCCTCCTCCGGCTTCGGTGTACGCATCATTAACACCGTCGTCTACCCGGGCGAGTGTGTCTGCCATTTAGTTACCGCGACCCGGCCCCTTTAGAGTTTTCCTGCCAATAAGTTCTGCTTGGCTTCCACTTGGGCTATCATGACCACAATCTCGCGCTTTTACGACCGTAGTCGCCTGCGGTACGGCAACTGGTAACGGACGCCCCCGCCCGAATCCATACACGTCCCAAGCGATGCCCCGAGCCAGAGGAGGTGAAGGAGGATTCCCGCGATCGTCGATTTCAAAGTCTTTCTTAGTTGGCTGTCGGTGACCATTTACCCAGGCTTAATCACACCACTCTCATCGCTTATTAGCCATAACCTCTGTTTTCTAGTGGCCCTCGGGTTCGTTCCTGACGCGGCCTCTTATGACTTGGGATCGGGCCGTTTCATCTCTTAATTCGGCGGTTCGTGGCGTTTGCGACTGCGCCGTTCTCGGCAAATTCAGATGCGCTCAGCCCTTGATCCTTTTCCCAGGGGGCCTCGCCGGCCCTTCTCAGTGAGTTCAACACCCACTTCAGCAACCTGACCTTACCGGACAGAGCTAACAATAACTAGAAATTATCAGTGAGGTGCCTCACATGTCTTCCACCGGACCTAGTATTCTCGGAATCTCTTTCGATGGCCTCGGAATCTCAGGTATCGTCAACGAGTTCTTAAATGTCGCGAACGTGCTGCGGTCAGAAAAGTTTCGGGTTCTACTCGATCTTGGTTACGACATCACCATCGGTAGAACAGTCGATCTCCAAAACTCCTTTCTCCCAAATTGGGTCGAACCAATCAGATGTGTTGGGCGGCAGCAGCCTGAACGATATGGAGCCGAGTTGATAGAGCAAGCCTATCGCCAGGTCGTGGAGGGCATAAGAATCGCCGATGCGAATATCTACGACGACGTTTGTCGTGAGTTGGCTTCTTCGATCGTAACTACGCTCAACGAGAATAACGTTCGCTTTCTAATTATCGAAAACGGCACGCTTCCTGATAATCCAATCTTCACAGATGCTGTCTACCTTGCAATCGCAGAATATGGTGTGCAACACCAGCTCGAGAAGTATGTAATGTGGAGAGATCACGACCTCATGTGGTCTGCCGAACCACACCTTTACGGTCCGTATCCGTACCCGGGCGTTCGAAAGCCATTTGATTGCGAGCACATTCGGTACGTGGTGGCTAGCGAATGGATGCGCAGGAGGATGCAAGCATGGGCCCCTGACGCTTTGTACAATGTAATTCCGAATCGCTTCTTTCTGCCTGAACTCTGGTATGAAAGCAACCGGTCGCTACGCGAGGCTTACGGCATACCGGAAGACGCATATTTGATCGCGCGATGCACGAGGGTCATACCGCAAAAGACGATCGAACGAGACATGCGGTTACTGTATCGATTACAACAACGGTTTGACGCGCTTGGAGATCCCCGTAAAGTTTTTCTATTCGTGACCGGCCCTACCCAGGAAGCTGCCGAAGAATTTCAGCGACTAACTGCGTTGGAGGAGACATTATCGATCAGCGGGCAGGTAATTTGGGGCGATGGTCTCTTGCCCCTTAACCCGATGATGATCGATGAAGCTGACCGAGGCAAACGCTTTTCGATTTGTGATTTGCTGCACGAGGCCGACATCAGTTCTTTCCTTACGTCGTTCGACTACGAGGGGTTCGGTAACCCTCCGGGCGAGGCAATGGCCACGGGTGTTCCATTTATTTCTACCACTTACGAGCTTTACCAGGAGGTTTACGGAAGCAAGGGAGCGATCGCGCCGTTGCTTCCGATTGCGCGCGACGATGCGCCGTCAGATCCCATTCCGACTCCTTTCCTTGATTGGACGTCACGACTGTTAACGGATGCGAATTATAGAGGTCAAGTCACTCGTCGGAACCTGAGTGTTTGCCGGCGCTTCTTTTCCCTGCACGCGCTTCGTGCACAATTGCACGAGATCTTCGGTGAGATTCAATAGGCGCACCAGCTACTCAGGACGATGGCAGTTCAATCGCACCGAGAGCACTTAATGCCTTCCTCTGTTCGGGTGTGAGGCCGGTCACCGCAGTAATATTCATTCCTTCATAAGGCCGCGGCGATCGTAAGGCGTTCGGCCCTTCGGCGGACAACAGGTCGGGCAATCCCCATAATCGAATGACACCGTCATCGCCGGCTGTCGCCACGAGATCTTCGGCTGGGTTGACGGCAAGTGCCCAAACGGAGCCCTGATGAGCACGTGTTGTTGCCTCGCAAGTCTCGTTGCTGATCCTCCAGCTTTGTAGTGTTCCATCTTCGCTGCCGGTCAAGAATGACTGACCCTCGTTACAGAATACGCCGCACCAAACCTTATGCCCGATTGCCAAACGATGGGTGCTAGAGTTGCGCCTTAAGTCCCACACCCGAGCCGTGCCATCCTCGCTGCAGCTTGCAAGGACAAATTCATCGAGCGGTACGACGGCGGTGAGCCAACCTTCGTGCCCCTCCAAAGTCTTAGCCACCAGACCATCGGCTGTATTAAAGATGTAGATCTCGTGTCCTGCTCCGCCGGCCGCCAGATAATTGGAGTTACCAAGAAACGCCACCGAAAAGAATCTCGGCAGGTGACCTGTGATTTCTCTAAGGAGAGTTCCTTTCTGAGCATCCCAGAGCATGATTTTCCCATCTTCTCCGGCACTCGCTATTGTGCGAGAGTCTGCGCTGAATGCGACGGAGCGAATCCAGTCGGAATGACCGCGTAGGACGTGCGTGCAAGATCCGGTCTTCAAACTCCATAAGCGCACGGTAAGATCGTCACTCGCACTGCACAAGTAGTTCCCATCCAGACTCCGAGCGACCGCCCAAACACGGCTGGCATGTCCGCGCAACTCAAGGGTCACCTGACCATACCGAATGTTCCACACGCGAACCAAACTGTCTTCGTTGGCGGCGGCCAGTTGAGACTCGTCGACACCGAACGACAACGCCCAGGTCTTGTTTGAATAGCCTCGGAGGGTGGTCAGATGATGATGTGAATCCAGGTCCCACACACGTACGGCGCTGTCTTCAGTAGCCGCGGCTACGGTCCGCTGGGTTGGGCTACAGCTTACGGACCAGACTCTACTATCGGAAGCATAAAGTCGTCCGACACACTCTTTGCGACCGGTGCTCCACAATCTCACTGAATGATCATTGCTTCCACTCGCAAGAATGTCGCCAGCGTCGCTAAATGATAAAGACATCACTGCCCCAGTATGGCCTCTCAGTCGACCGAGGAGAGTGGCATCTTGAGCCTGCCACAGCAAGATCTGACGGTCTTCGGCCCCGCTCGCCAAAAGGTCGCCCTGTCGCGAAAAAGCGAGTGATCTTATTCGATCTTTATGACCTTCAAGTCGTGAGGATTGACTCAAATCTGACACGCGAAAAACTTCGATCACGCCTGCGCTTCCGGCAACGGCTAAGAATTGACCATCCGGGCTGAATACCACAGCCGAAATGAAATCCTGCTTCTCGGAATTCACAATCTTCGAACGACCGGTCCTCAGGTCCCAAAGGCGACACGTCCCGTCTTCGCTGGCGGTTGCGAGGGTTTCGGCATCGGGACTGAAATCAAGCGAATAAACCCAACCTTCGTGGCCCAGCAAGGTGTTCACGCATTGACCGTCCTTCAAACGCCAAAGGCATACACTATTGTCGAAACTTGCGCTTGCTACGAATTGTCCGTCTGAGCTGAACTTAATAGCGCTAATGACATCGGAATGACCGACGCAGCGTAATCGGAGCTGACCCGTCGCCGGCGAAAAGAGAAGGATTTCTCCGTTGTCATCACCGACGGCTATCAGTTCGCCATCCGCACTATAAGACAAGGAAAACGCGGTACCGAACGCGTGTCGAAACGTTGTTGCGCGAAAATTTGCGAACGAGAAGTCGGTCGAATGAAGGTTAAGATCGTCAAGCGCAGCCTGCCAAATGGAAAGCTGTGAAAAGTTGATTCCCTTGAGATCAATACCCAGCTCTGCCATCAGATTAATAAGATTTCCACCCAAATAGCCTGGTTCGACTCGATCACGGCGCGCCCAATCAATTATCTTCAAGAGGTCGGGCCCGACACTGCCGCCGGTTAGGGACGCAAGTTGGTCTGCGATCGGTCGTACAATCAGCCGCTGTTGGGCCGTTCGAACACTTTCGTTCGCGGTCGCCTTACACAGAGCATGAGAATTCAGAATCTGCAGTGAGTCGGATAAATCGTGTCCAGCCTGGGGAGATTCCTGTGTGCCGCGGATTGCGCGCGCAAGAGCTGAAGCCATCCTGCTTACCAGCCTGTTGGTTAAGTATTCAATCAATACCGGCTGAAGCGAAAACTTATGCGGAGCAATATGTTCCAGCGGAATCCTCCTTTGCAGACTCTGCAGCGTCGACGCAATTCGTTCACGCGAAGCGGGATGTATTAGATCACTATCAAGCGCTGCAATTGTGACGGGCTCGCGTTCGATCGCCAGCCAGTAGATCAACTCCGTCTCTGCTGGAGCCAGCCTGTCGATGTGCCAGTCCAGCAGCTCTTCCAAGTCGGTGAAGACAGAACGTCCGCTGTGGAGGAACGCAGTCAGATCCCCATCAAACACCTGATCGACATGCCGTGCGACCAGTTCGAGCGCCAGCGGATTCCCGGCATAAAGCGTTACCACTTGGTCCCATTCATCTTCCTCGCCCGAGAACGTGCTGATCTGCGCAAAGAGGTCTTGACTTTCTGCGGTTCCGATCCCGGTTAGGGAGATGGAGCGGACCGGCTTTTTGACTCCTTCAAGTTGCGCAATCGCGCGTGGCTTCTCGCGACTCGTAAGCAACAAGCAGCTCTGGTGAGTCGTTTTGGCAACCAGCTCGAACAACTCGCCGTAGCGCTCGTAACCTCGCCGGTAGCGCATCATTGGGTCACCGGCTCTTAAGACAGCTTCGACATTATCGAGAATCACCAGACAGCGTTTAACCTGAAGGCATTCAAGAATTTCCTCAATCGCCTGGTCCGACGAGTTGTCGATTCGTTGGTGACTGGAAAGGACTCCGAGAATGTCGGCGAATAATTCATCAGGGGCGGGGGCGTTGAGCAGAGAACGCCATAGAACGCAATCAAACTGCCCTTGAATGCCAGAGGCCAAGGTTTCGGAGGTATTAGAGATTCGGTTTCCACCTCGTCCTAAACAAGTCGCGAGGTCAGTTTTGCCGATACCTCCCATGCCTGTAATCAGGACAACGCGGCAAAAATCTTCCAAAATCCATGATCGCAATAGTTCGGCAACTGCCTCCCGTCCGTAGAGCAACGATACGGCTGGAGCGCCGTCCCAATCGCGCCTCACAATCGACTCGTCGGCCTCAGATTGAGTGGGTGCCGGCGAAAAAGAGCCTTGTCGGCTTAGCAATTGCGGCGTCAGATACTCTGGAATGCCTGCAACCTGAATCGCCACGCGGCCGAGATCGAAGGCGAACTCGACCGATTCGCCTGCGCCCAAGGCGTCATAGAACGCTACCGCGAACTCAATTGCCGCGGAGTCGCCTATTTCAGTACTCATGCCGACGACATAATCGACCCGCTTCGCTATCGCCTGCGCCTGAGTTTTCGAGTAACAAGCATTAAGGACAATGCACTTGATCTCAGGAAAGAGGCCAAAGAGTTCGGCTAGGGCATCGCCATTAACCAGCTGACCCTCGAGTACGATCCCGTCCGTGCCTCCGTGACCGCAAAAGTGAACGTAACGAGGTTTGTGATCTAACAGCGCGCGCCTGAGGTCAACCGGTCTGGTGGCCCAACTTTGTTGTACTACAAAGTGTTTTCGCGAACGACGAAGCCCATTCTCGATTTCGCGGACCTCCATGTCGAGACTTAAGCGTGCCTGAGCCTTTGGATTTGCCGCGAAGATGAGGATTGTTTCTGAGGATTCGCCCACGACTCGTCAAGAGAACTGTGGTGATAACGATAATTTCTAGTTATCCAAACCAACGATGAGAACGGTCTTAGATACCGCGCCCAATTATCCTCCTAAATACCCAACAGGACAAACTACAAAGCGTACGTTGCAGTGTTCTTGCGACTGCAAGTGACAGTCGGAGCTGTGGGGTTTTGCTTGAATCTAGCCGGCGGCTCTGATTAAACTCTGGCGCGGTTTTCGTTCCCACACAGATTCTCGACGCTTTTCCAGCTTGCTGAACGGTCAAAGACTGTTCCGGAGGTGCATTTCTATGCTACTGGCCCAGGCAATCGATGATTTCTTTTATGGCTATTTTTCAACACATGAGCGGAGCGAAAAAACCAGGGTCGCGTACCGGTCTGATCTCGATCAGGTCGCAGCTTATGCGCCGCCCGATTTTGAGTTGACCCACCTGAGTCCGGCTTTTGTTGAGAGTTGGGCTGCCCACTTGCGGTTCAAGAGTTATGCTGCGGCGTCGATTCGACGCAAGGTGGTTGTTTTGAAAGTATTCTGCGCGTACTGGACTAGAAAGGGCGTGCTCTCTGAATCGCCGTTCTGGCGTGTGAAGGTCAGCTTCGGACGGATACCGCAGCTTCCGCGCGCGCTGACTGAAGGTGAGATTCGAGAACTGCTCAATCAGGCGCAAATTAAACAAGCGATGTTTCAGATTGTTCGCAAACCGGCAGTGCTCGCGAATGCCAGGAATCTTCCCGCTTCGTCGCGGCAATACCGAGCGCTTCGCAACCTCGCATTAGTCGATCTGCTATTTGCTACGGGCATACGGGTGGGAGAAGCTTCGGCGCTTAGCCTCGTAGACTTTGCGGTGTCCGAGTCCGTATTTCGGATCAAAGGAAAAGGCGGAAGAGATCGCTTGGCTTACGTGGTCGATGATCAGACCTGTAAGATACAACAATCTCACATGGAGTTACGTCACCAGATCGCATCTAAGAGTCAGGCACTTTTCCTGAACGCGGTCGGTGAGAGACTCTCAACCCAGGGCATTGCCAATATCATCTCGAAGTTTCGAAAAGACGCAGGAATAGAGCGACACATTACGCCCCATATGTTGCGTCACACGGTCGCAACCTTACTGTTGCGCAACGGAGTCGATATTCGGATAGTACAGGAGTTTCTGGGACACGCGTCAATTACCACTACCCAGCGTTACACTCATATCACCAAAGAGCATTTGGTTAGAGTTCTGCGGGAACGTCACCCGTCGTTTGCGCTGAGGGGAGCGAGTTAGCATGCTCCATGTAGTCAATCAAACGGGAGAATTCCATTGTGAATTGATTAACAAAAGCGGCCTCAGTTCTATGATTGGTGCCGTTCCGCCGTTGACAAACTTGCCGAGCCGAGAGGCGAGGTGGTCCGTTCGCGCGGAGAGCCAGCTAATGAGATCACGTCATTTTCACGTCATCCTTGGCCCAAGCACCTGATAAGGAAAATGACACAACAAGACAGTCGAGCACAAATGGTTGCGGCACCTCGGTGGGTTTCTTTGAGAGCGCTCTGTGCGGCTTCAGCGTTCCGTTTCTTAGCGTGTGGACAGGCGTCGAACCAAGCCCAACCAATTCCCTATAAACGAACAACACCATTTTGGAGGGCCACTAGTGGGCCAACTTAGCGGGAACACCCTGATGGCCCCCAACTATCCGGGACAACATAGTCACTTCTTCCTCATAATTTGGGCCAATTCGTCCGAACCGCAGTGCGCCGGACTGCGCGGGACTACCGAAAAACGACTCTTAATCAGCGGGTCGCAGGTTCGAGCCCTGCTCGGCTCACCATTATTTTGGAAAGACCTGCGGCAGGTTTCATGAATTCTCAATGAATCACTGGCCTGCCGCTTTTCCTTTAGCTCATACCCGAAACAATTAGCAGAAGTTGTTCAGAAGAAACTGATTTTCCATCTCCGTCTGTCATCAATCATTTATCATGGCCCAATTCTAAGACCGAGAACCTTCGCAACTTGGGAACGCGGACGTCTCGTCCGCACAACATGCGGAGCACGCTCAGTGTTTTTCCGCCAGGCCCCAGGATTGTTCGCGCTTCGCGCTCAGTGCGGACGGGACGTCCGCGCTCCCAGCACAAGGCATTCGCTTCAATGGATAATGACGAATGAGAAATGGAGAATCAGTTTTCTGCGACTGCGCCGGCTCACTTCTTAGCCCACGAACTCCCAGTGCCACGGCTCATAACAGTAAGGACGGAAGCCGAAGCGGCCGGCGTTACGCACCAGCCACAGGTAAACACGCGTCTGCACTTGCAGGGCACGGTTTGAATCGCGCGTATCAACCGGCTCGCCGCCAACGTAGAGATCCAGGGCGCGACCGGTGAAATGAGGACTGTTGACAGCTAGCCCGGCGCTGCCTGAGTTGGGCGCCTCTCGACGCAGTTTTTCCTGATATTGCGGCGAGCGAAAGGCCGAAATGATTTTTAAGTATTTCTCGCCCGGCGCAAGCTGCCCGCCTTGATGAGCCAGAGCTAGTGAACGGTCGGCAATTGCTGCGGCGATCATGCGTTTATATGACGCGTACGTGCGGCGCTCGACCTGGCGGAGTTCTTCGGCGCGCGTGGGGTCATAAAAATCAAAAATTGGCGCCGTGAGTAATTGGTCTGGTGAAGCCACCGTTCGATCTTTCAAACGCGCGTCTTGCCAGGTCTTAATCATCGCGTACAAAGTCTCCTCATCAATAACCCCGCTCGGCTTGAGCGCTGATTTCGCCTGCCAACGCGCGACAGCCCGCGCGAACTGGATGGTAGCGCTGTCCTGTTTCGTAGCAATGAGTTGTTTAATTAGGGGCGTGTAGAGATACCAGCCCTGCTGCTGCTTACTGCCAAACGTCCAGACTAGTGAGGTACTGAGCAAGGCGTTGCGCTTCGCAGCATCAGCACCAGGTTTGCCTCCGTTTTTCGATTGGCCGCGGAGTACCGAAGGATTGAGCACGAGAGCGAACGACGATCCGACGACGAAGAGGACTGCCAGGAATAATGAAGACCGCTTCATATTCGATGAGATCTCTTTGTTCTTTCCATAGCGCGTTCGATCACGGAAAGGGTTACCATCGACAAGAATACCACTACCCGGTTATTTACTTTATCCGGATCGATTTCCGATAGTACACAAATTGGTTTCGTGTTTGTCTGTCCGCTAAATAAGAATGATCCACGAAATCACACGAACTGGGCACGAAAAGGGTTCGTGTGGGTTCGTGGATCGTTTTACTTGGCACCGCAAGAAGGCGCAAGGGCAAATCCGAGTTAACGGTTTCGCTCTTGCGCCTCTTTGCGGCTGGTTCTATCTTTCGAGGTTCTATCTAGCTCAACTATCCAGCAGCTCCCTTCACTGTCCAAACCGCTGACGATACTCAGTCGAGTAGATGAACCCGAAGATCATATGCCGGTAATTTCCCGGGTCATTGGTCAGCGTTGTCACCCAGTTGTTGTAGCCCGTCGTGTCCGGGTCGCGTCTTAAGTAACCG
>WNFS01001013.1_pt1 | contig 31314 bp, 37 predicted proteins | sample 5400141 | NCBI WGS metagenome assembly WNFS01 (sample SAMN13153358, study PRJNA577476) | soil metagenome | isolation source: 60 cm saprolite under Madrone tree | place: USA:California | collected 2016-06-14
AGCTCCTGCTTGCGCCTGGTCATGAACTCGCGCAGCTGCTCGTCGACACCCGGATCGATGCCGGGGTCGGGATACTCCGCCAGCACCTGCTTCCATTTCTCTGCCGCAACGACGTCAGCGGTTCTCGCGCCGAATCGGTTCCAGCGGTCGAAGTTCTCCGTGGAGGAGATCCACGGGCGATAGAAGCCCGTGCGGTAGTTGCGCAGTGTGTGCTCGGCGCCCAGGAAGTGCCCACCGGGGCCGACCTCGCGCAGCGCATCCATCGCCATGCCCTCTTCGTCGACCGGCAAGCCCCGAGTCAAGATCCACTCGAACATCCGCAGGACCTCGACGTCGATGATGAATTTCTCGTAGGACGCGAGCAGCGCGCTCTCCAGCCAGCCCGCAGCGTGCAGCACGAAGTTGACGCGGCCGAGGATGGTCGGCCACATGCACATCATCGATTCGTACGCGGCCTGCGCGTCGGGCGCCTTCGAGGATGTGAGCGCGCCGCCCCCACGGAAAGGAAGGTTGTAGTGGCGCGCCATCTGCGCGCTCGCGAGAATCCCCATCGAAGACTCCGGCGTTCCGAACGCCGGGCTGCCCGACTGCATGTCGGTGTTGGTGAGAAACGACCCGTACACGCTCGGCGTGCCGGGCCGGATGAGCTGAACCAGCGCGATGCCCGCCAGCGCCTCCGCGGTCTGCTGGGCAAGCGTCCCCGCAAGCCCCATCGGCGACATCGCGCCCGCCATCAAGAAGGGGGTGACGATCACCGGCTGGCCGGCTTCCGAGTACTCGAGCAGCGCCCCCAGCATGCGGTCGTCGTATCGGAGCGGGCTGTTGACGTTGATGAGGCTGATCACCGCGGGAGTCTTCTCGATCTTTTCCCGCCCGCCGAAAACGATCGAGGCCATGTCGATGGTGTCGCGAGCGTTCTCAGACGAGATGACACTCCCCATGAATGGTTTATCGGTCCACCGGATGTGGGAATACACCATGTCGAGGTGCCGCGACCCCAGCGGCAGGTCCTCCGGCTCGACCGTCGTGCCGCCGGCGCAATGGATCTGATCGATCGCCTGCGCCATCTTGTCGAAGTTGTTGAAGTCCTCGATGGTGGCTCCTCGGCGACCCCGCTCGAGGTCGGTTATGAACGGCGGCCCATATACCGGGGCGGTGACCACGTTGTCGCCGCCGAGCACTACCGACCGCGAATCCTTGCGGGCCTGGAGCTCGAAGGTGGCGGGAGTCTTGGCAACGGTCTCCAAAATGAAGTCGCGGTCGAACCGGACGCGCATTTCGTCGACCTTCATCCCGGCTTTTCCGAAGACCTCCCGGGCCCGCTCGTGGAGGAAGTCGATTCCGATCTCCTCCAGGATGTCCATGGCCTGGCCGTGGATCGCCTCGACATCGTCCGGGCTGAGGATGTCGTACGGCTTGAGCCGGTTCTTCCACACCGCGCGTCAATAGTGCAATACGCGAGCTATGTGCTAACGTAGGCCTTGCCCATTGGGGTGCTAGGTCCCGCCTGGGGACCCACTTTTTGAACTCAGTTGATCCCATTTTCATGTCCCACCCGCGCATCGACCCTTAGGTCTTCTTGATATGAGCACGCCCAACCCCGGCGACGTCCTTTTGCTCTGGAACCCGGACATTCCGGGTGAAGAGGTGCAGACCGGCCGGCTCGGCATCCGCGTCCGTCCCGGCACGCCCGCGGCGGCGAAGGTCGCCGCCCTGGAAGCGGCCGGCGGCGCCGAGCTGCTCCGCCAGGTCCTCGAGGAGCAGCGGACCATCGACGGTATCTACACGATCATCAAGCCCGAAAAGCCGCTGGAGTTCGTCGGCCAGGTCCGGCAGTCACTGCTCACCGGGAGGCTGGGGCGCACGCCGATGGGCCTCGCCCTGGAGATCACCGACTGGCAGGACCTCGACGGCGAGTTCGAGATGGAGAAGAACCGCCTCCGGCTCGGCTTCCAAGAGCTGCAGCTGGTCAAGGAGTGGGACGGCGACCTGGAGGGGTTCACCGCGATCGTCCTCCGGGAGAAGGCGAAGACGCTCCCCATCCTCGATTCGACCCTTCGCTTCATCGAGCACCTGCGCGACTATCGCGAGAAGCTCGCCGAAGCCGCGGTGCGCCGGTACGAGGCGACCGAGCAGTGGATCGAGTGCCCGAAGTGCGAGACCGAGGTCCCGACCTCGAACGGCATCCATTGCCCTGAGTGCGGCGAGGACATGCGAGGGGGCGAGTACGTCCGCGCGATCCTCCACCTTGTCGACGATGCCGACGGCCGCATTTACCGCGGCATCGACTCGCTGACCGTCCGCTCGGCGGGATTCCCCGAGTACCGCGGCATGTCGTTGGACCGGATCCAGGGCTCCAACCTGTCGGTGAGCTTCCGGCGCTATGACCCGCTCCCGGACGAAGGCATCGTCCTGCCGACCGCGAGCGTGGAGATGTTCGAAGCCCAGCGCTCGGTCATCCGCCAGCTGCAGATCGGCAGCCCTCGCAGCGGAGCGCTCGCGGCCGAGCTCGCGGACACCGGCTGGCTCGGCAGCCCGCCGCGCGTCACGCTAGACGGCAAGAAGGCGCACCACCTGCCCGACCCCAACGAGGAGCAGGCCGAAGCCGTCGCACGCGTGATGGGGATGCGCCCGGGCCAGCTCTACCTCATCCAGGGACCGCCCGGAACCGGCAAGACGACCGCGATCGTGGAATCGATCCGCCGGATCCTCGGCCGCAATCCCGGCGCCTCGATCCTTCTCTCCTCTCACTCCAACGACGCCGTCGACACGGGCCAGGAACGCTTGCTGGGCTTCTCGCACGTGCGGCAGGCGCGCATCGCCGAGCCCGGTAAGGTGCCCCGCAGGCTCCGACCTACGCTGGTCGAGGGTGACGACCTCGAGCCGTACAACCTCGTCGCCGGCACTTGCAACCGCCTGGCCATCGACTCGCGTTTGCGATTCAAGACGTTCGACTGGCTGATCCTCGACGAGGCCAACAAGGTGCGCGCAAACGAGGCGCTCGCGCTGATGCCGATCGCGAAGCGCTGGGTGATGATCGGCGACCTCAAGCAGCTGCCGCCTGTGATGGAGGAGGCGGCGTCGACCTTCAAGATCGAGCAGCCGCTCGACGAGGTCGTGCGCGACGACAGCTTCTATGGCTGGATCTGGGACAAAGTCCCGCCCGCGTCAAAGATCATGCTGCCGCGCCAGTACCGAATGCGCGAGCCGATCGGTCGCGTCGTCTCCGATCTCTTTTACGATGCCAAGCTCATCCACGAGGCGCCGCATCCGCGAATGCCACTGCCGTGGCCGTTCGACCGAGAGCTCGTATGGGTCGACACGGGTGCGCAGGACGAATACCGCGATGCGCAGCGCTCGGTCGCCAACGAGTTCGAGGTTGCGCTTTGCAAAGACATCACCTCGATCATCCGGAGGCGCGTACGCAAGGCGCACCTGGCCGTGATCGCGATGTACAACTCACAGGTCAACCGGCTGCAGGGATCTCTCAAGGGCATCGTGCCGCCGGATGACATCGAGTCGGTCGACGCGTTCGAAGGCCGCGAGTCGGACGCGGTCATCCTTTCTCTCGTCCGCTCGAACGATCGCGCGGCCATCGGCTTCCTCAACGACCCCAACCGCGTCAATGTGGCCATCTCGCGCGCCAAGAAGCTGCTGGTCATCGTCGGCGACTCGAAGACCGTGATCGGTGGAGCGCCCGAGCTGTTCGGGCCGCTGTTTGAGCACTGCAAAGAGGACGGGCTGGTCGCAGGGGTCGGCGCCGTGGTCACCGCGTGCCAGCGCGTCGGCATCCGCTCGCAGGTGCAGCGGCTGTCCAGACCCCATCGCGGCGACCGGCGCACGCGTAGGCGGCGCCGTGGGCAGCGGGTCCCGTTGGAAGCGGGCAGCAATGGAGAGACGCCTGCGAGCGTTGAACCAGGTACGGATGTCGAGGCACCGCTCTACACGAACGGTTCCGACGCCGCGCCCGCGCCCGAGCCCGCGGCGCCCGAAGCGCCTTCACCAGTCGAGTAACGCTCCCTTAAGCTTCTGGAGTGTCCAGCACCGAAGTTCCGTGCATCTTCGCGACCTAGACGGCCGGGCGCCTGCGGCGCTGAAGCCTGCGTCGAGGGGCCCGGCGCTTCGTCGTCACGCATCTGAAGATGCGCTCCTCCTCGCGCCACCCTCTCCTTGGCTCCGGCCGTCGATGCCGCGAATCTGCGACGGACCTCCGGCGCCGGACACTCAATCAGATTGAGTGACGACTGCATCTTCTGCGCGATCGTCAAGGGCGAAGCCCCCGCCAGCTTCACCCACCAGGACGACAGCGTCGTCGCCTTCATGGACATCCAGCCGATCACGCACGGCCACATGCTCGTCGTGCCACGGGCCCACGCGGTGCTCATGCAGGACGTCGACGAGACCGCCGCGATGCGGGCCTTCAGGGTGGCGCGACATATGGCGGCCCTTGCCCGGCAAACTCTGGGAGCGGCGGGCGCCAACCTGCTGGTGATGGATGGCGAGGCCGCTTTCCAGGACGTGCCCCACTTCCACATCCACGTGATTCCCCGCTATGCGGGCGACGGCTTCGGGCTGACCTTTCCGAAGAGCTATGAGACGCCGCCGGGTCGAGCCGAGCTCGAGACCATAGCGGCCGCGCTTCGCGCCGCCAGCGGCTAGGTAACAGTCACCGTTACCGAGTAGAGGATCGCGTACATCGGGCAGGCCTGACCCGGCGAGCAGTCCGCGCCCGCGCTGGCCGTGATGACGGCCTGGCCGCGCGCCTCGGCCTGAAACGCCGCCAGGGTCACGCCACGAACCGCGGTGGCGGCCGGGTTCACGATCGGGGTCAGCACCGACGTGTCGCTCGAACGTACGTTGCTCCAGTTGGTCATTCCCGGATTCGCGTGAAGCACGACCTCGAGCTTCTGGCCGAGGTGAATGGTGATGGCCTTGTCCTTCTCCGTCACCATCGCGTCGAAGCCAAGCCCGGGCCCGGTCGATGGGCTTGGAGCCGGCCCGATGCCGGTTTGGACGGTGCCGCATGAGGTAATCAGCAACCCGGCGACTGCGGCAAGCAGCGCGGTCTTGACCATGAATACGCAACGCGCGCGCCTCGCGCCGGGTAACAACAGACCGGTTGCGCCCGTTAACATCGGCGATTCACATGCGATTCTCCCTCGGCAAGCGCCTCGATTTGGTCGTCGCGCTGGCAACCATCCTGGCGAGCGCGTGCGGCGGAGGCGCGCCGGTCGTGACCCACTCACCTTCGTCGGTGCAAGGCGCATTGAACGAAGGGCTGATCGCGTACCTCAGCGACAAGGGTGTCGGCGTGCTTGATCCCACATCCGGCAAATCGACGCTCGTGGCCCCGCTTCCAGCGGGCGGGGCCTTTCGCGTGTCCGGGCCGGTGTGGGCGCCGGCGCCAGGACTGCCGTACCCGGTTCTTTACTTCACGATCCACGACGACAGGCCGGCCGAGAGCCGGACCGCCCCACCGGGAGTGATTCCGTATGACTGGCTATTCCGCGCCGATCCCTTCGCCGGCACGATCGAGCCGCTGGCGGCATCCGCAGACCTCCAGAGCGAAGGCCCGTTCGGCCTGGTCGCGAATGCGCGATACCTCGCTTTGACCACTGGCTGCTGCGCCAACTACGAGGTCGACGCCATCGATCTGACGCGCCCATCGGCCGGGTTGAAGGTGCTCGCCAAGCCGCCCACCCAGGCGGCGCTCTTCACAGAAGGGGCTGCGCCTGGGCCTGATGGATTGATCGCCGTCCGGGTGGTTGGAACGGGCGCGTGGTACTGGCTGAACGCGTCTGCGGCGGTGCTGAATCCATTTCCCCTGTCTCCGGGACCTGAGGATGGACCGATCGCGATCAGCGCCGACGGCACGCTGGCCGCTATCTCCCTGCCTGACCAGGGTCCCATCATCGAACCCATCAACGTGGCGACTCCGGTTGCCTCGCCCTCACCCGTGACCAGCGGGACAGCGGCTCCGGCGGCTACGCCCACCCACGCAAGCCCTGTGCCCTCAGCGGCGCCGCGACATGTGAACTCCAGGCTGCCTCACGCTGATGGCCTCGCGTGGAGTCCAGACGCGAAGCAGCTGGCGCTGGCCGTCAACGGCGAGATCGAGATCTATGCAGCCAGCGGCGCCGACGGCGCCGCCCCTGTCGGTCGGTATCTGACAGGCAACAACGTCGTCGGCATCGACTGGTCCGCCCCGATATCGAACCAGAGCCTCGCCCTCGTCAAACCCGACACCGGGCCGCAATCGTTCGTCGACGCGCTGGTGGACGAGACCAAGCTGCCGGCGGCTGCGGACACAGCCGCGAACCGACCGCTGACCAAGGTCTACCTCTGGCAGTACGACTCCTCGAGGCCGTCGCCGATTGCCAACATCGCGGACGCAACGCCGGACATTCTTCAGCAGTACCCGCCGCTGCCGGCCCGTGTCAGCCTGCACCACTGGACCGCGTCGAACTCCTGGCAGCTGCTCGGTGGTTGCTTCCGCTACCGCATCGTGATCACAGGCAGCGTGCCGCCGACCGCGTCCACGGTTGGCCTTGCGTCGAATACCGCCTGCAACGCACCCGCCGTCACTCCGACCCCCAGCCCAAGCCCAAGCAAATGACCGGCCTAGGATTGAGCCATGGCCGATATCGATTTCCTGGCGGTTCACGCAGAAGGCAGCCCGCATAAACCAGCGCTGATCCTCGGCGAGCGCTCGGTCGACTTCGCCACTTTGAACAGGCGCGCCAACAAGGCTGCCCATGTGTTCACCGAGCTTGGCTGCGAGGCGCAAGACCGCGTCGCCATCATGTCCTTCAACTCGATCCAGGGTTTCGAGATCTCCAACGGCCTGCGCCGCGTGAAACTGATTGCGGTCCCCGTCAACTACAGGCTGCGCGGATCGGAGGTCGCGTATCTCCTGAACGATTCGGGCGCCAGCGTCGTATGCGCGGATGACGATCACGTGGACATCCTCGAAGCGGCGCGGCCGGAGGTGAAAGGCCACCGTCACTTCGTCGCCACCGGGAGCAGGAGACCAGATGGTTGGAGCTCCTACGAGGAGCTCATGTCGGGCGCGCCCGATGACCCGATCGAGGCGCAGGGTTCGGGCGGGCTGGGAGCGTCGATGATCTACACCTCGGGGACCACGGGCCATCCGAAGGGCGCATGGCGCCCGAACGGGGTGAACATCGAGAATGTGCTGCAGGTCATCTCCATCTTCGGCCTCACACAATCGGACGTGCATCTGATGTGCGGCCCGGGATATCACAGCGCGGTCTCGTTCTTTGCCGCGCTGCACCAGGTGCTCGGCGCGATGGACGTCATCCAGCCAAAGTTCGAAGCCGATGGAGCCCACGACCTGATCGAGAGTCACCGCGTGACGACGGCTTTCATGGCTCCGACGCTGCTGCAGCGTCTGGTTGACGCTCAGGAGCGAAGGCCACGCGACCTTTCATCACTGCGCGCATTGATCCTCGGCGCGGCTCCATGCCCTCAGGCGCTCAAAGTGCGAGCCGAAGCAGTGCTCGGCCAGGTCATCTGGGAGTTTTACGGGGCGACCGAAACCGGCATCAACACCGTGCTGCGGCCCGAGGACCAGCTCCGCAAGCCGGGATCCTGTGGGACCGGGGTTCCAGGCCAGGAGATCCGTCTCGTCGGGCCAGACGGCCGGGACGTGCACGACGGGGAGCCCGGCGAGTTCATGGTCCGCAACACGTGGCTGGCCGAGTACTACAACCGCCCCGACGCGACCGGCAAAAGCCTCCACGACGGTTTCTTCTCGGTCGGCGACGTCGCCTACCGAGACGCGGAGGGCTACTACTACATCTGCGACCGCCAAATCGACATGGTCATCTCCGGCGGGGTCAACATCTACCCCGCGGAGATCGAGGCTGTGCTTTATGGACATCCAGCCGTGATGGACGCGGCTGTGATCGGGGTGCCGGACGCCGAGTGGGGCGAGTCCTTGAAGGCGGTGGTCCAGCTGAGAGCCGGCATGAACGCGACAGCGGAAGAGCTGATCGCTTTTTGTGACGCGCGATTGGCCGGCTACAAGAAGCCACGCTCGGTCGATTTCGTCATCGAGCTCCCGCGCGATGCCGCCGGCAAGCTCCTGAAGCGCAACGTCCGCGAGCCCTATTGGGAGGGGATGACCCGAAAGATCTAGCCGAGCGTCCTGCGCTTACGCCGCGACGAGCCTGCGCACGTGGTCGAGAGCGCGCTTGACGCCAGACAGGGGTTTGTCCTCATTCGATTCGAGCCGGATGTCCTGATCGATGGCGTACCAACCGCGGTATTTCGAGCGTCGCAGCGTCTCGATGATGTCGTCCACGCGTGCGTCTCCACCGCCCAATGCCTTGAACAGGCCCTGGCTCACCGCCTGCGGATAATCGATGCGGTTCTCACGAACCTGGCGCGCGAGTTTGGCGTCGACGTCGTTCAGGCGGACATGATGGATGCGGCCCGCGGCCAGCTCGAGCACCTCCATCGGATCGGCCCCGACCATGACCAGGTGCCCGGGGTCGAAGCACAGACCCGCCTCCGTGCCAACCAGAAGCCTTTCGATGTCGGACGGTCCCTGGATCATGGTGCCGAAACGCGGCAGCACAGCGAGCCTGAGCCGGTGACGAGCGCAGACGTGCTCGACGGAGCCGATCAAATGCAGGAGGTGCGCCCAGCCCGCGCTGTCGAGCACGATGCCATGGGCGGTGCTCGCGCCACGCGGCGCGATGGCGGACAGAACCAGCGTCTCGGCGCCCACGGCTGCAAGCCAGCTGGCGTGCCCGTCGATGTGGGCCAGCTCCGAGGCGCGGATGTCGTAGTGATGAAGGACCGCGTGAGCCTGACCCGACACGACGCGTAGCCAGTGGCGCCGGATCAGCAGCTTGGCCTGGTCGCTTCGATCCGGCAGGAAGCCCGGCGGTCCCGCCTCGATCGCCGCGATTCCCAGCGACCACACCTCGGAAAGGACCCGCTCCGCATCGAGCTGGTGACCCCACTCCGGCACGTCGCTCACGCCCCACGACGCGGGCGAAAGTGCGATGCGCAAACCCCCCCGATCAGGCGAAGTTCGACGGCCGGGAACCCTCTGCAAAGCGCGGCCAATCACGGCCCAGAGATTAACCGGATGGTGAATGCTAGGCTGGTCCGTCGTTGATGAGCAGAGCCCAAATCGATCTCGACCTGCGCCCGGCGACCACGTCGGATTCCCGAACCGTCGCCGATCTCGAGACGGAGCGAAAACCCGACGATCCGGCCGATCCCGCCATGCTTCGGTTCTGGTGGTCGACCACGCCGGCTGACGAGGTATATACGCGGCTCATTGCCGTTCGTGACGGTTTTGCCGTCGCTTACGTGATGGCCCGCCACCGGCCATGGGTCGATGGTGCCGAGCGTTTCGGGTCGATGCGAATCCTGTTGCATCCCGACCTGTGGAGCCCTGATCGTTACGGGGGCCTCGTCGACCTCGCTGAGTCGTGGCTGCGAGCCCAGCGTGGCTCGGTCGCCGTCATCCGCCTGTTGGCGACTTTTGCCGACGAGCGTCGCTTCATCGAGGCCCGCGGCTACAGCGAGGTTCGGCGGGGGCGCCGGTGGGAGCTGGACCTTGTCGCGAATCGCGCCGGCCTGCTGGCCGGCGCTGACGTCAGCCGAAAACGGATGCAGGAACAGGGCGTACGTGTACTCAAGCTCGACGAAGACGACGACCCAGACCGCTTGGCCAAGCTGTACGAGATGACCGTTGGAGCCGAGCAGGACATCCCAACCACCGTGCCGACACCCGTGATGCCGTACGACGAATGGCACCACCTCTGGTTTGACAACCCAGGCATCCGAACCGATCGCATGTGGATCGCGCGTGAGGGTGCGGCGATAGTGGGCCTGTCTGCGCTCGAGTATCCACCTACCCACGGCTGCCCGTGGACCGCCTTCACAGCCACCGCGCGGAGCGTTCGAGGTCGCGGCATCGCTCGGGCATTGAAATACGAGACGGTCGCGCAGGCGATTGCTTTCGGCGCCGAGCGGATCCGCACCGAGAACGACGGGGAGAACGCTCCGATCCTCCACGTGAACGCCGATATGGGCTACGGGCCAATCGATCCGGTGCTCGAGCTGCACCGCACGCTAGCCCCGTGAGCGATGTTCCGTACGGCGTTCGCACCCTGCCGGAGCTCTACAAGCAGTGGGCCTCGGTCGGGATGATCGCCAACATCGGGGGCCGGCTGGTCGAAGTCGGCTTGGGCACGCTCGTGCTCGAAGGCAACCTCACGGTGGACGCCCACAGTTTTCCGACGAGCAGGGGACCGATCGTCCACGGCGGTGCGATCGCGACGCTGGCTGACGAAACGCTGGCTTCGGTCGCCTACACCCTCGCCGAAGAGGGTGAGACGACGGCGACCGCGGACCTGAAGGTCGATTACTACCGGCCTGGAAAGCCGGGCCGTCTCATCTGCCGCGCCACGGTTCGCCATCGCACGCGGAGGCTTGCGTTCTGCGAGGCGACCGTCGAGCAGGACGATGGAACCGTCGTTGCCGAGGCGCGCGCGGTGATCGCCTACACCAAGGCGTAGTGATCCGTCCGGCGACGCTGAATGACGCACCTGCGATCGCCCGTGTGCATGTGGCGAGCTGGCGAACAACTTATCGCGACCTCCTGCCCGACGACTTCCTACTCTCGCTGAGCGAGACCGGCTATGCGGAGCGATGGAAGCGCGTGATCGCCGAGGGAACGTCGAAGGTCTACGTCGCCGAAGACGGAGGTGAGGTGTTGGGATTCTCGTCCGGCGGCCGCGAGCGCGCGGGCGAGACCGGCTTTGAGGGCGAGCTCTACGCCATCTACGTGCTCGACCGCGCGCAGCGGAGCGGATTCGGTCGCGAGCTCGTCAGGGCCACCGTCACCGGCCTTCGCGAGCTGGGCCTGAGCGACATGATCATCTGGGTCTTGCGCGACAACCAGCCCGCTAGATCCTTTTACGAGCGGCTGGGCGGCATCTACGTGCGCGCGCAGCCGATCACCATCGGCCTCACGACTCTCGAAGAGGTTTCGTACGGATGGCGGCGGCTCGACGACGTGCGCTACTAAGCCAGGTGCCGGACGCCGCACCCAACACGCAGAACGCCGTGATGGCGAGGAACGCATATGCAGGTCCGATCGTGAACAGGTAACCGCCCGCCAGCGCGCCGGCGATCTGGATCGATGACTGGACGGCCTGAAACACGCCCTGGGTGCGGCCCTGATAGCCCGGCTCGGCATTGCGGCTCACCTCTGCGATCAGGCTCGGAGCTCCCGAGATCGTGAAGGCGCCCTCGATGAGACCGAGACCGATGAGCCATGGCACCGACGCGATGAATGGATAGATGGACGAGAAGAACGCGGTGACGAACAGCGAGCCGACGATCAGCTTCTGGGCGCCGAACCGATCGCCGAGCGCGCCTGCGCGCGCGCTCACGAGCAGAGCTGGAATTCCAAACGTCGCGAACGAGATCCCGACCGCGAGCGTGGTGGCGCCTCGATACGTCATGTAGAGCGACCAGATCGTGTCGAACGTCCCAATCATGTACGACGTTCCTACGCCGAGGATGATGAGCGGCAACAGCCTTCGTGCGATCCGTAGCGCGCCGACCGGAGCTTCGGCACTTCGCGCCAGGCGCACATTCGGCACCGTGGCGATCGGGATGGCGGCAAGCCCAGAGACAATGGCTGCAACGACGAAGACGACGCTGAGGTTCGCCAGCGCGATGAACCCGCCGATGGCCGGACCGATGATGATGCCGACCATGTTCGTCGACTGCATGACACCGAACGCCCTGCCCAGCTCTTTAGGCGGAGCGACCTCGGCGATGAGCCCGTTGGCCGCGGGCCAGAATGCGCCCGCCGCAGCCCCGTGCACGAAGCGCAGCGCGATGAATGCGGCCAGTGGAAGGTGCGGCAGGTAGCCGAGAAACAACACGGCCTCGCTCGCCAGGGACACGATCATGACCGGACGGGTGCCGAAGCGATCCGCGGCCCAGCCCGCCGGATAACGGATCAGGGCGTTGGCGAGCAGCCCCGAGGCGAAAACGGCGCCAACCAGCGTCGCAGAGCCACCACGGCGCGACAAGAAGATGGGCAGCAGGGGTAGGAAGAACCAGAAGCCCACGGAGGCCAGCAGGTTGCATCCGTAGAGCGTCCACAGGGTTCGTCGCTGCATTGCATCGGCGCCGGGCGCGCGCAGGGCGCATATTCAATCAAATCTGGCAGCAAATGAGCGAGGAGCGCCTGGCAGATCTCGAGTGGGATCTCATCGGATATTCGCCGCAGCCGGCCCACATGCACATGGCGTTGGACGAGATTTTGCTGCAGCGAGTCATCGCCGGCGCGCGGCGGCCGACCGTGCGCTTCTGGGAATGGGTGCAGCCCGCTCTCGTGATCGGGTCACACCAATCGGTGGTGAACGAGGTCGACATCATCGCGGCCAAAAAGCTCGGATTCACGATCACGCGCCGCATGAGCGGCGGCGGAACGATGCTCTGTGAGCCGGACCGTACGATCACTTACTCGCTCTACGTTCCCACGATGGCCGTGGCGGGCCTCTCGTTCCGGCAGTCGTATGCCGCGCTCGACGCCTGGGCGGTGCGCTCGTTCGTCGCCCTCGGAGTGCCGGCGACCTATCGCGAGATCAACGACATCATCTCGCCGCGGGGAAAGATCGCCGGCGCGGCGCAGGCGCGAAGGCGCGGCTTCGTCCTGCACCACACGACCATCGCGCACACGATGGACCCGAACCTGGTGCCGAGGCTGATCCGGGTCGGGCGCGATCGATTGTCTGAACGCGGTGTGCGCAGCGCGGAAAAGCCCGTCTCACCACTTTCGTGGTTCACCTCTACGGACTGCGCCGGCGTCGCGCGTCACATGGAGCGGTCGTTCGCGTCAGACTTCCACGTCCGCAAAAGCAAGGTGACCACCGACGAGCTCGACGCGGCGCGCGAGCTGGAGTCGACCAAGTACGCTACCGCCGGCTGGATCAACCGGGTGCCCTAGAGGACCTCTTAGCTCATCTCCCGCCACGAGGCGATCAGCTCCGGGCACTGGTGCACGTGTTCGCGGTAGTGCTCGCGCAGCCAACCCAAGACGTCGTCGGGGCTGGTCGGATACGGGTCCTGCCCCTCGCCATACACAACCGGCGTCTTTCGCGACCAGTCCGCTTCGGCAATTCCCGCCGCGGCCTCCCTCACCGACCGGTGCAGCCTGGACATTTCGTCGAGAGTGGGCTTGCGCTCGGGAGCGGTGAGCCCCCCTTTCGCCCTCTTGTTTACCTCTGTGGACTCTCCTGGAGGGTCCAGCGGTTGCATTTGGTGATACGGGTCGGCTTTGATGCCGTCGAGCACGCGACTGTAATGGACGAGGACCCAGTTGACATGTACCTGAAGACCACCGAGCGCGTAATCGTCGCCAGGCTTGAGGTACGAGAGAGCGGCATCCGGTACCTGCGCGAAGACCGCCTCCCACTCGGCGCGAGCGGAGTCGAAGTCGGACAGGGCGGCGTCTCGGTCCACGGGGGCTAAGGTACAGCGTCATGACCCGCATGGAGAGGTGGACGCTGGTTGCGGCCGTACTGGCGTCAGCCACGGTCTTTCTCGATTCCACCGTCGTCAACGTCGCCTTGCCGCGGATCGGCCGCGAGCTCCCCCACCCACTGCTCGGCGTGCTCGAGGGCCAGACGTACGTCTACACCGGGTACCTGCTGTCGCTGAGCACGCTCCTGATCCTCGCCGGTGCGCTGACCGACGCCTTCGGGCGGCGCCGCGTGTTCATGCTCGGCCTTGCAGGCTTCGGCATCACGTCCGGACTTTGCGGGCTGGCGCCCAACCTGGAGTCGCTGGTGGTACTGAGGGTCCTGCAAGGGATCGCGGGCGCCTTCCTGGTTCCAGGCTCGCTGGCGCTCATCACCACCACGTTCAGCGGACCGCTACAGGGCCGCGCCTTCGGGATCTGGTCTGGGGCGTCTTCCGGAACCACTTTGATCGGGCCGGCGGTCGGTGGGCTTCTGGTGGACACGATTTCGTGGCGCGCCGCATTCTTCATCAACCTCCCGATCACAGCAATCGCCCTGTACGCCACCTGGCGCCACGTGCCCGAGAGCCGCGCCGAGCGCCCGGCAACCGGCTTCGACTGGCTGGGCGCGATCATCGTCGGCGTCGCGGTGGGCGGGCTTGCGTTCGGCGCGGTGTACGGCCAGCAGCGCGAGTGGCGTGACCCGGTCGCTTACGTGATGCTCGCCGTCGGGGCGATCGCGACAATAGGCCTTCCCTTTTACATGTCAAGGGCGCGCAACCCGCTCATCCCTCTGAGCCTGTTCAAGTCGCGCGCGTTCACGACCATCAACATCTCGACCCTGCTCATCTATGGCGCGCTGTACGTGTCCGGCTACAACCAGGCTCTTTTCGTGCAGGGCACGCTGGGCTATACGGCGGTGGCGGCCGGGCTGATGTTCATCCCCGGTGGACTGCTGCTGACCGTGATGTCACCCCGAGTAGGGACCCTGGTCGGCAGATACGGAGCGCGGCCGTTCCTGATCGTCGGGCCGCTGGTGATGGCCGCCGCGTGTCTCCTGTACGCGCGGGTCCCGGCTACGAGCACGGCCTGGATGCTAAAACCGGGCTCGGCCTCTAGCGTCCTACCGCCCGTGTCCTACCTCGTGGACTTCTTTCCCGCGACGATCATCTTCGGCATCGGACTCGGGATCATGGTGGCGCCCCTGACGGCGGCGCTGATGGCGTCGGTGCCCGTCGCCAACGCCGGACTCGCGTCTTCGATCAACAACGCCATCTCGCGCATCGGCCCGCAGCTTGCCGGCGCCGTGGTCTTCATCGCTGTGACGGCCGTCTTCTATGCGTCACTGGCGGCGAAGGTCTCTGGCCTCGACCCCAACTCCACGGTACTGCGAGCGGAGGTGAGCCCTCTCAACAGGCCGACGACAAGCGCGCCCGCGGATGTGGCCGCCCAGGCGCGCTACGCGTCAGCCGACGCGTTTCACACGGCGATGCTCATCTCGGCCGGCCTGCTGTTGGCGGGCGCGGCGGCCAACGCCATCGGTGTCGCCCGGAAGCAGCCCGAGTCCGAGCCGTCGGTGACAAAGGCGGTCGCTTAGCCGCTAGCTCGCGTAGTTGTGCTGCTGCAGCCACGCCGTCGCGACGGCATCCGCATCCTGGTGCTGAATCGACACCTGGGAGTTCAGCGTCACCAGGTCTGCCGTCGTCAGCTTGGCGTCGATGGCGTTCAGGACTTTTTTGACCTCGTCGCTGGAAGCGGCTTGCCGGAGGATCGGAACCACGTTGTCCGCGTTCTCCAGGTGCTTGTCGTCCTTGAGCACGACCAGCCCGAGCGAGTTCAGGTCGCCGTCGCTGCTGAAGACCAGGCCGACGTCGATGCTCCCGTTCTTGAAGGCCGCGCGGGTCAGCGGTCCATCGGTGTCGAGTGCCTTGAAGGCCTTGAAGGTGATGCCGTATGTGCTCTTGAGTCCGGGCTGGCAGAAGGGCCGGGTCGGGCATTCCGGGCCGGCGCCGAGGGTGAGCTGGCCGCCGATGGCCGCGAGGTCGGACAGCGACGTGAGGTTGTATTTGGTCTGGGTGGCCTTGGTGACCGCAAACGCGTTCTGGTCGACGGCTGCCGAGGGGTCGAGCGCGACGAGCCCAAGCGGCGACAGGTGGCTGTTGAGCTTGGCTGTGGTGGCGGTCGCGTCCCCGTTGGCCTCTCCCGCGCTCTTGTTGTAGAACTCGAGGTCGGTTGCGGCGTATCCGGGATACAGGTCGATCTGGCCTGACTCGAGCGCGGGGGCCACGACCTCGCGCGTGCCCAGAAGCAGCTTGTAGTTGATCGTGTAACCGTCATGCGCGAGGGCCTGGCCGTAGATCTCGGCCAGGATGCTGCTCTCGGGGAAGTTGAAACCGGCAACCGTGAGAGTGCCCTTGGAAGCCGGGCTCGGATTACCGCCCCCGCCGCTGCTTCCACACGCGGCGGCAACGAAAACGAGCGCGGCCATCGCCGCGAGGAATCTCCCTAAACCGAGCTTTGAATTCATCGAACCCTTCTCCTTGCCACCCGTGTGTTTGCCGATCCAACCGCACGCCTGGCTTGATTCTTCCATTTATGCGGTCTTGAAAGTTGTCGCGCGCCGGCCGACGGGCGCCCGCTGGAGCCGGATCCCACGTGGGACGAGCACCCGTTCTAAAGCCGAAAGCGAGAGCTCGGTGGCCATCGCCAGGGCGGCCACGAGCACCGCTCCCGCGGCCAATTTCGTGTAGTCCTGCTGGGCGAAGCCGTCGATGATATACCGCCCGAAACCGCCGCCTGCGATCAGGGCGGCCAGCGTCGCCGTCGCCACCACCTGCACGGCAGAGGTCCTGATGCCGGCCATCACAAGCGGTACCGCGAGCGGTAACTCGACACGCAACAGCTGCGCCAGCTCGCGATAGCCCATTCCCCGCGCCGCCTCTTTGACGTCGGGGTCGACCTCGCGAAGGCCGACGTAGCTGTTGGTGACCATCGGGGGAATCGCCAGTGCGACAAGAGCGACGAGGATCGGCAGGTTGCCGAGGCCGAGCACCTGGAAGGCGATGACGAGCACGCCGAACGAGGGCAGTGCGCGCCCGACGTTGGAGATGTTGATGGCCACGTTTCCGAAACGTCCGTAGTGGCCGAGAGCGATCCCAATGGGCAGGGCGATCACAGCCCCGATCGCTACCGACTCGGCAGAGATCTGCAGATGCTCAACCAGTCGCTGGGGGATGCCGTCTGGACCGCTCCAATGGGCGGGATCCGCGAACCACTGCACGACGAGAGAAATGACGCTCATGAAGCTGCGCCCCGCGACCAGGGGACGGCCAGACGCTGCGCTCCGACGAGCAGTAGGTCGGCCACCAACGCGAGCGCGATCGAGAGCACGGTCGCAACGACCAGTGGCGTGTGGAAGTTCTCGATCAAGCCTCTGTCGATCAGCTGCCCGAGCCCGCCAAGCCCGATCAGCGCCGTGATCGTCACCAGACCGATCGTCGTGACCGTGGCGATGCGGACGCCGGCGAAGATCGCGGGCAATGCGAGTGGCAGCTCCACACGGAACAGTCGCGCCAGCGGCCGGTAGCCCATTCCATCGGCGGCGTCGAGCACGTCGGGCGACACCGACTCGAGGCCGACCAGCAGGTTGCGGACCAGGATCAACACGGTGTAGCCGATGAGCCCGATCTCGGCGGTGACGACGCCCAATCCGGTGTATGGCACGAGCAACGCGAATAGAGCGAGCGAGGGAATCGTGTAGACCACGTCGAAAAAGGCGAGCACGGGATTGCGCAGCGACCGCCATCGATGCGCCGCAATTCCCAGAGGAATCGAGATCGCGAGGCCACCCGCGACCGCGATGACCGTGAGCGTGAGATGCTGCTCGACCGCGGCCACGAACAGCGGGACGTGGGTCGAAAGCCAGGTCCAGTTGACCCACGGATCGACGTAGTCGAGGAATAGCCCGCTCGGCATTCAATTACGGTAATTGACGCAGTGATCCGGCTGGAGCACGTCACCAAGGGGTTCCCTGGCGGGGCCAACGCCGTCATGGACCTTTCGCTCGACATCGCCGACGGCCAGACGTGCGTCTTGATCGGCCCATCGGGATGCGGCAAGACGACGACGCTGCGGATGATCAACCGGCTCATCGAGCCAGACTCGGGCCGGATACTGGTCGACGGCCAGGACACCCATGGCGTCGATCCCGCGCAGCTGCGTTTGAAGATGGGCTACGTCATCCAGAGCACGGGCCTCTTTCCGCATATGACCGTCGGCGACAACGTCGGCACGGTGCCTCGGCTGTGGAACTGGGACAAGGCGCGCATCAACGATCGCGTCAACGAGCTCCTGACGCTCGTCGGCCTCGACCCGGCCGAGTACCGCCACCGCTATCCGCACCAGCTGTCGGGCGGCCAGCGCCAGCGGATCGGTTTCGCACGCGCGCTCGGCGCGGACCCGCCGATCCTTCTCATGGACGAGCCGTTCGGCGCCATCGACCGCATCACACGCGAACGCCTGCAGCATGAGTTCATCAACATCCAGCGTTCGCTACGCAAAACGGTCGTCTTCGTGACGCACGACATCGATGAGGCGGTGCTGGTGGGAGACCGCATCTGCCTGCTCGAGATGCAGGCCAAGGTCGCCCAGTACGACACGCCCGAAGCCATACTCACGCGTCCCGCGAGCCAGTACGTTTCCGACTTTTTGGGGAGCGAGACACTGGCGCGCCGGATGTCCGTCGTCACCATCGACGCGCAGACCCTCGACCGTGTAGGCGAGCCGCGACCCGGCGAGCCGCGAATCAAGCTCGGCACCGCGCTCACGGAAGCGTTCGCGGCGGCGCTCGCCAGTCCGACCGAACGTGCCGCAGTGTTCGACAGCGACCGCTACGTCGGTGCCTTCACGGCCACGTCCCTGTTGGAGTCGTTGCGCCGCGCGAGCGCGGGCGGAGGTGATCAGGTTGCCGCAGGAATTTGACGTCGTGTGCCTCGGCGGCGGTGTCGCCGGAGAGGCGATCGCCGGCGGACTCCAGGGCAGCGGGCTGAGCCTCGCAGTTGTCGAACGCGAGCTCGTTGGCGGCGAATGTCCTTACTGGGGCTGCATACCGTCGAAGACGTTGTTGCGGTCTGGTGAGACCCTCGAGGAGGCGGGGCGGGCTCGCACTCTGGCGGCTTCGTGGGTCGAGTGGGACGTGGATTTCCCGAAGGTCTCCAAGCGCGTCTACTGGATGGCGCGAGACCTCGACGACACCCGCCCGGCCGCGGCCATGGAGGCGACTGGCGCCAAGCTCGTGCGCGGAGCAGGCAAGCTCGTCGACCTCCGGACCGTGGAGGTGGGCGGAGAGCAGCTGGTCGCCCGGAAGGCGGTTGTGATAGCCAACGGCGGGACGGCCGTGATCCCGCCGATCCCAGGCCTCGACAAGGTCGACTTCTGGACCAACCGCCAGGCGACGCTCCCGCGCGAGCTGCCAGGATCGCTTGCCGTCCTGGGCGGCGGCGCCGTGGGCGTGGAGCTTGGCCAGGCGTTCGCGCGGCTCGGCTCGAAGGTGACCGTGATCGAGGCGGGCCCACGCATCCTCGGCGCGGAGGAGCCGGAGGCCGCCATCGCGCTGCGGCCACACCTGCTCGCGGACGGCATGCAGCTGCTCGCCGGCGATCCGGTCGCCGGGGTCGAGAAGGAAAGCGGAGGTGTGATCGTGACCTTCAAGTCCGGGGCGACTCTGCACGCCGAGCGTTTGTTGGTCGCCACCGGCAGACGGGCGAATTTCGAGGCCTGGCAGGGAGCAGGTCTGCAGCAAACCGATCGCGGCTGGCTCAAGGTGGACCCCGCAACCCTCGAGGCCCGGGTCGGTGTTTTCGGCGCGGGCGATGTGACCGGCATCGGCGGCTTCACGCACCTCGCCTTCTACCACGGTCAAATCGTTGCCCGCCGCCTGCGTGGTGAAGATGCTCATGCCGACCACTCCGCGGTGCCGCGGGTGACCTTCACCGACCCCGAGGTCGCGTCGGTCGGAATCTCCGAGGCCGCCGCCAGGGAGCACGGATTGAACGTCATCACCGCCTCAGCCGATCCCGCCGAAACCGCGCGCGGCTATATCCACGATTTCCACGACGGGGCGCTCAAGCTGGTCGCCGACCGCGATCGCGGCGTCTTGATCGGGGCGACGCTCGTGACGCCGCGGGCGGGGGAGATCCTCGGTGAGCTGGTGCTGGCGTTGAAGGCCGGCACCCCGCTGCGCACACTGGCCGATGTGATCCATCCCTTCCCGGCGTTCAACCGGGTTCTGGGCGCTGTGCTGCAGGAACTGGCGGCCAAAGCCGCATGATCTTCCTAGGCAGTCTTTCGTTTAGAAGGGAGTCGATGAAGTGATTGACATCCGCCTCGACGTCGACACGATCCTCGTTTGGGTACTCGTCGGCCTGGTCGCCGGAGCGCTCGCCAGCCGGGTCGCGCTTGGCCACGGCTTGGGCTTGCTGGGCGACCTCGTGGCCGGCGTGCTCGGCGCGTTCCTCGGAGGCATACTCGCCCAGGTCTTCAAGATCAACTTTCAGATCACCGGACACCCGCTGATCACGGCGATGGTGGTTGCGTTCGTGGGTGCCGTGATCCTCTTGTTCCTCTTGAGGATGATCGGATTCGGCGGCCGGAGGCACGAGTAGGGAAACGCGGCCGGCTGTGCGTTCTTCCAGTAATAGGGAGGACGAAACATGGCCATTACCATCAACGATTCCACGATCAACCTCGATCTGGACACGATCCTGATCTGGTGTCTCGTCGGGTTGGTGGCGGGCTTTCTCGCCAGCCGCGTCGCGTTGGGCCACGGGTTGGGGCTTTTCGGCGACATCGTCGTCGGGATCATCGGCGCGTTCATCGGTGGCTTTCTCGCGAGCGTTTTCCACATCAACGTGCAGGTGATCGGCCACCCGATCATCAGCGAGATGGTCGTGGCGTTCGCGGGCGCGGTGATCCTGCTCCTGGTCGTGCGCCTGTTTGCCGGTGGCGGGGCTCGGCGCCGCTCCTGGACATAGGCTCAGCCTCGATCTGAGCCCTGTGTAAGCGGACACGGCGCGAAGGCTCCCTCGACTAGCATTCGGGTCCGCACCAATGGAACCGCAAAACGTTCCAACTGAAGGCCGGCGACGGAAAGGGAAAGTCGACCGCCGCGTTCGGGACCGCCATGCGCGCGGTGGCGCGTGGCTGGAAGGTGTGCATCATCCAATTCGTCAAGTCAGGGAAATGGAAGGTGGGCGAGGAGAAGGCGGCGACCAGCCTGGGCGTCGAATGGCTGACGATCGGGGACGGCTTCACCTGGGACAGCAAGAACATGGACCGCACGGAGGCGATCGCCCGCCACGCCTGGACCGTGAGCAAGGAGAAGATCCGGTCGGGCGCTTACGGTCTGGTCGTGCTCGACGAGATCACGTATCCGATGAACTGGGGCTGGATTCCGATATCGGATGTGATCGATGTGATCCGCAATCGGCCCCCGTCGGTGAACATCATCGCCACGGGCCGCGATGCTCCGGCGGAGCTGATCGACCTTGCGGACACGGTGACTGAGATGAGGAATGTGAAGCACGCGTTCGATCGCGGTATCCGCGCGATTCGCGGGATCGATTTCTGATGGCGCCCTGGCTGTTCGCTACTCCGCCGCGGGATGCGGGAGCGGCGGCGGTGCCGGAGAGGAGTCGCCGGCGGAAACGTAGTGCCATCCCAGCGCGTCGGCGTCGTGCAGCTTCGTGTCCGTGATACCGCCCGCAGCGCTGGCCCACTTGCCGTTCGTCTCAACAAACAGGGCCCAGTAGGGCTGGTTCTGTGGGAAACACTGGCTGTATTGCTGGGGCTCGTGGTCGACCTGGCAAACCGCTTTGCCCGAGGTCAGAGTATGCGCCCCATATTGAATGCCAGATTGATCCATGAGAGTTTGGCCGTCTATCTCTGAGCTGTCGAACCCGATGCAGCGCTGGAGAGACGCGCCGGAAAGATGCTTGACGACGACATAAGCGTGGTGCGCGGCGGCGCCGTTCACACAGGAGGTGAACTGGCCCGCGGATGAGCTCTCTCGAGGCGACCTGCAAGCGGCTGCGAACACAGCCAGCGTGATGCCGGCAACGAGATAAATACGCACGGCCCCCAAAGCAATAAGACGTTCACCGGAGCGGAAAGCGTGCGTTCAAGATGACGTGGCCATCGCGCCTGGTGGCCGGCATCGCGAAGTCGAAGCGGTCCACCGACATCGCCAGCTCGATGTCTGTGGCCGGAAAGCCAGGCCACTCGCCGGCCATGACCTTCCGATAGCGATCGCTCTCGCGCAGCGGCTGCAGGAGCGGTTCGAGATCGATGTGTCCGCCTTGCAACGCCGCCTCGATGAACTTGGCGCACGCATGGTCTTCGGGAAAGTCGGCCGACGCGATCAGGGTGACCGTATCCGGGCGCCTTAACAGGCAGGCTTCTGCCGTCGCCCTGGCGACGACCAGACTCCCAGCGAAGATGCCCTCGTCAGATTTGACAGCGCTTATGACCGGAGTGCCGGCGGTCGAGCGCTGGATGAGCGTCCTGCCTCGCACGCGCGCTGCCGCGACCTGTGTCGGCGAGTTGCTGATCGCGATCCCGGGGACGGGAAGCGCGTTCTCCTCCGCGCAGATCGTTGCGTCGGGCATTTGGTTTGCGAGCTCGCGCGCATCGTCGACAGTGGAGACGAGGAGGCATTCGCGAGCCCCGCCTGCAAGAGCGTAAGCGCTGACGGTGAAGGAGCGCAGCACGTCGATGACGACGACAACACCCTTGGCGTTGCGAGCGCCCTCGAGCCCCGTGGCGTGAACGATCTCCACGCGTCGATGTTGAGGCCTCGCGGAGGGCGGCATGATATCGCGAGTGTCATCGACAGGCCCGGGCGAGAGTCGTCGCGCATTTGGTTTCGAGCAGATCGCCGACTGTGGATCGATGCGAGTGGTCGGACTGCGACTGGAACCGGGGCAAAACGTGCCCGAGCACCGAAACGCCATCCCGGTGGCGTTGATCGTGACCGAGGGCCGCCTGCATTTCGACGACGGGTTGAAGCGAGGCGAGGTCGGCGTCGGAGAGATGCTGCTAATCAACCCGGGGGAGCGGCATACGTATCGAGCGGACGTCGAGACGTCGGCGTACCTGGTGTTCGCCGGCCTGCCCGGAGTCCGAAGCCGCCCCTGGAGCCTGCGCCGAAGGCGCTGACGCCGCTACCTATGGCGAGTTCCACATGGCGAGCAGGCGGCCGTGCTCAGGGTCCTGCTGAAGACGGCTCAGCGTGGCCACGTCGAGCTGCAGGCGCGCGGCGACTGTGATGTCGAGCTCGAGCCAGGCGACAGCGACCGCTCGAAGGATGTGGCCGTGGGCAAACGCGAGCACGCGGCCGCCGGCAGCCTCACACAGGCTGATGAACCCGAGCGCGCGGGCATAGACCTGAGCGGGGGTCTCCCCACCGGGACATCCGTCTTTGAACAGCTCCCAGCCTGGCTGCCGTTCGTGAATGTCCGCGGTTGTGATCCCTTCGTACTCGCCGTAATCGATTTCGCGGAGCAGTGGCGTCAGCGTCGGGTCCGGGAAACCGGCGATCTCGGCCGTGCGCCAGGCCCGCTGAAGGGGGCTGGAGAGAACAGCATCGAAGGTCAATCCACTGAGCCGCGCACCGAGGGCGCGGGCTTCGGCTTCGCCCTGGGCCGTGAGGGCAAGATCGGTGACTCCTGTGTGCTGGCCGGAGAGGCTCCACTGCGTCTCGCCGTGCCGAACGAGGTAGATGTCGAGCGTCAGGCGGGCTTGCCCATCATCTCGGGCCGGCCCGAACGCAGCGAGCGGCTCGCACTCTCGATGACCGCTCCGGCGCGAACACGCTGGCCGGGACGGATGCAGACGAGTCCGACAGCGGCATGGCCGCCCGTCGACTTCAGGGCTTCGTTGACAGCGGAAAGAACGCGATTGGCGGCGTGCGCCGTGCCAGCGACGTCGGTGTCGGGGAGTATCGCCAGCAATTGGGGCGGCGTGCGTCCGAGGACTCCCGGAGTGTCGACGTCGCGAACCGTGCCAGCCAGGGCGGCAGCCATGGTCTTCAGGGCTTCGTCCGCTGTGCCGACGCCATTGGCCTCGATGAGAAGGACGCCAAGGTTGCGCTGGTATCGATGAGCGCGTGCAAGCTCATCCTCGAGCACAGGTCGCACGAAGCGATCGTTGAAGAGGCCGGTCGTGCGGTCGACGATATGAAGGGGCTCGGCCTGTGGGTCATCGACCCTGACTCCACACGAGGGACAGAAGATCGCGCCCGGGGGAAGAGGTGAGCCGCAGGCTTGGCAGGTCAGAGCGTCCGGCCGGCGCCGCAGGAAGTCGCCAATCGGCATTCGGTAAAGCCTATCAGCCGGAGTACGGACGGCTGAGGAGGGCCCTTTAGTGCCGCGAATCAAGCCTTAACAATCAGGCTTGTGAGGCCGCGTCGAGGCGAATAGAGTCGGCGCGTACGGTGAGTCGGGCTGGGGGAGGGGCCCAACGGGAGAGGGAGGGCCCGATAAACGTATGCCCGCTCAGCCGACGGCGGCCGCGGCGGTCACGAGCCAACTCTCAGCCCAGTCCGCGATCGCGGCCAGCACCGGCTGCAGCGCGCGGCCACGCGAGGTGAGTCTGTAGCTCACGCGCACCGGCGGCCCGGGATCTACGAGCCGCTCGACGATGCCCTCGGTCTCCAGCTCGCGCAATCGCTCGGTGAGCACTCGATCACTGATTCCGGGTATGCCCGCGAGCAGCTGGTTGAACCGCGCAGGTCCTGGGAGCAAGGCTTTGACGACGGCCCCGGTCCAGCGCTTCCCTATCAGCTCGATAGCGCGTTGAAAGGGCGCGCTGTAGTCGAGACCCCCACCGACCATGGGGAGAGATTCTATGCGGTATCGCTCGTCTCGGAAACCATCCGTTTTCGCAATTTCGCAAAAAAATTCTGTGACGGTTGCCGTCCCTTCAGGCCCACACCGGCCAAGACGCCTCGCGGGATAGACTCGCATGAGGCTATGTTGCGTGGACGTAACTAATCGCGTCGTCGTCGTGACTGGCGGAGCCCGAGGCATTGGGCGCGCGCTGGCGCGGAAATTCGCCAAAGAGGGTGCGGAAGCGGTCGTCGTTGCGGACATCGACGGAGACAGCGCCTGGGCGGTCGCGCGAGAGATCGGTGGCATGGCGATCAAGTGCGACGTCTCCCGTGAGGACGAGGTCGCCGACCTTGTGGATAAAGCTCAGACCGCGCACGGACGCATCGATCTCTACTGCTCCAACGCCGGCATCGGAGTTGGTGGCGGACCCGAAGCGGCCACCGCTGACTGGCAGCGCATATGGGACGTGAATGTGATGTCGCACGTGTTCGCGGCGCGGCACGTCCTGCCCCGCATGCTCGACCGCAAGGAGGGTTACCTCCTCGGCACTGTGTCCGCGGCGGGCCTGCTCAACCACGTCTTCGCAGCTCCATACGGAGTGACGAAAGCGGCGGCGCTCTCGTTCTTCGAGTGGCTTGCAATCGCGCATGGCGATGATGGGCTCCGCGTCTCCTGCCTGTGCCCGCAAGGTGTGAAGACCGACATGCTTGCGGCCGAGGAGCGCGTCCTTGGTCGCAATTTCTTGACCCAAGGCGCTCTGGAACCCGAGCATGTGGCTGACCTGGTCGTCGAGGGCATCAGAGCCGAAAAGTTCCTGATCCTTCCGCATCCCGAGGTGGCCGAATACTTCAACCGCAAGGCCCAGGACTACGACCGTTGGCTGCGTGGCATGCGCAGGCTGCGAGCCAACCTCCTCGCCAGCGCCAACTAGGATGCGTTGGGCGGCCCTGGCCGCGGGTGTGATCCTCGTCGTGGTCGCCTTTTTGGCCGGGAGCCGCGTAGCGGACACGCGCGAGGGCCTCATCTACGAAGTGGTCACGCTCCTGGCGGGCCTTGCGGGCGTCAGCCTCTTGCTGTACGGCCTGGTGGCGCCGATGAGCCGTGCCGGACGCACTCCGCAATCCCCGCCGGTGGCACCTCCAGTGACTCAGGGCGTCCATAACGCGGGCGAGCTGCTCGTCGGAGTCGCCGGCTTGGTGATATCGGCGGTCTTGGTGGGCGGAATAGCGGCGACAGCGGGCTTGCTGTGGGCGTTGCTGGGCGGCGTCTTGCTCCTGCCGATGATCGCCGGCTGCGTCTATCTATGCGTCTCATTCGCTCGGGCCGAGCGCCGCGAGTGGACGATCGACTTCCAGAAGCTGAGGGGAAATCGCTGACCTTTCAGGCGATCAGGGCCGCTTTTCGAGATTCCGAACCAGGACCACTATCCCAAGTGTGATCAATGCCGCCGGCCATACGACCGACCAGTTGATGATCCCAACGTTGCCCCCGAGCAGAACAAGGCCGATGACGACCAGGATGAGACCGAAAACCAGGCTCTGGTTCTGAAAGACGCCTGGGGACGCCGGCGCGGAGGCCCCTGCTTGCGACTTGCCGGCCGTTGAGTGCTGAAGCTCGCCCCAGAGGCGCCTGATGTCGGCGGTCATTGCGTCGAAACCGCTCCGATGGCCGCCGCCCTCCACTCGCTCCGGCATGACCAGCCAGAGGACGATGTAGAGGAACACTCCGATCCCCTGGATGAAGATCAGGATGAGGAAGGCCACGCGGACCCATAGGGCATCGACGTGAAACCCTTCGGCTAGACCCGCGCACACCCCGCCGATGATCCTGTCGCTGCTGCGGTACAACCGCGGTCCGTTCACCTGGCCACCGTGGACAGGATCTCACCGACCAGATACAGCGAGCCGCATACGAGCACGTTCCCATTCTCACCGGCCAGGTTCTTGGCTCGCTCGAGCGCATCGCGCGCAGGCAAGACAGCCTCCGCGTCGTCACCGAATCTCGTCGCGAGCTCTTGAGCTGGTACCACATGTCCGCTGGCGCTCGCCGGCTCTGTGAAAACCGAACGATCTGGCCTGAGGGTGCGCAATGCCGCCAGTAGCTCCACCGGATCTCGCTCACTGAGCATTGCGAACACCGTCACAAGTCGCTCCGCTCCGATCAACCGCCGCAGCGAAACTCCTGACTTCGTCATGGCCGCAGGGTTGTGCCCACCGTCGAGAACAACGCGCGGATTCGTCGCAATCGATTGCAGCCGGCCTGGCCACCTGGTCGACGCGAGGCCCTCGCGCACCGCCTCGTCGGTGACATCGTCGAGCGCGTGCGCGGCCGCCACGGCCAGGGCCGCGTTGGCAGGCTGGTAGTCGCCAACCAGCGGTAGGGCAAGACGGCTGTGCTCAAAGCCGGGGCCGGTGACAGAGACATCGTGACCGTTCCAACCTCGGGACTCCGATTCGACATTGATCTCGCGTCCGAGCCTCCAAAGGCTCGCTCCGGCATTGCGCGAATGCTCTTCGACGATCGCCAGGGCCGGACCTTCGCAACCGGTGACGACCTGATTGCCCGGCTTGATGATCGCGGCCTTTTCACGGGCGATCTGCTCGATGGTGTTGCCGAGGTACTTCTGATGGTCCAGATCGACGTTCGTGATGACGGCCACGCCCAGATCCAGCGCGTTGGTCGCATCGAGCCTCCCACCGAGTCCGACTTCGCAGACCAATCGGTCAATCCGCGGCGCGAGGTACGCGAGCGCCATCACCGTGAGCATCTCGAACTCTGTCGCCTGGCCCATCTCGCCGGCGATTGCGTCCAGCGTTGGCTCGAGGTCCTGCAGTGTTTCGACGAAATCGCTCTCGCTGATAGGAGTGCCATCGACCTGGATGCGCTCCGTGTATGAGATCAGGTGCGGCTTGGGCATGAAGCCGACCCTGTGCCCTGAGGCCCGAAGAATCGAGGCGAGGCATGCCCCGGTTGAACCCTTGCCATTCGTGCCCGCAATCAGCGCACCCCGGAGACCGCGGTCTGGTTGGCCGATGCGATCCAGGATCGCCCGCGTTCGTTCGGTCCCGAGCTTCATCCCGAAGCGGCCGAGTCGGGATATATAAGCGAGGGCCTCGGGGTAGGTCACGGATTTGGCATCGTACAGACGAACTCGCTCTAGGGGCGTCGGCGGACCTCGGCCTCGTATGTGTTGCGAACCAACACGGCCCTGGTCATCGGACCCACACCGCCGGGATTCGGCGTCAGCCACCCCGCGACGTCCGCCACGCCAGGAGCCAGGTCGCCCACCTGGCCCAGCTCAGTGCGGTTGGCGCTCACATCGACGACGGCGGCGCCGATTTTGACCATTTCCTTGGTGATGAGGTTGGGCTTTCCGGCCGCCGCAACAAGGATGTCCGCATTCAGCGTGTGGCCGGCGAGGTACTTGGTGTGCGTATGACACACGGTGACGGTCGCGTTGCGTTTCAAAAGCAAAAGTGCCGTCGGTTTGCCGACGATGTTGCTCCTGCCGACGACGACGGCGTTGGCGCCATCGATTCGAACTCCACCGCGCTCGAGCAGCTCGACGATCCCTGTCGGCGTGCAAGGCTGGATTCCGCCGGGAAGGCCCAGCGCCACCAGACCCGCGTTGAACGGATGGAACCCATCGACGTCCTTGACCGGATCCACCGCGACGACAATCCGCCCGACGTCGATGTGGGCCGGCAGTGGCTGCTGGACGAGGATGCCGCTCACCGACTCGTCCCCATTCAAGACACCGATCAGCTCGACGAGCTGCTCAGTGGAGGTCTCGGTGGGCAAGCGATGGTCTTCGCTGTCGATACCGACCTGGCGGGCATTCTTCTGCTTGCTGCGGACGTACAGCGCTGAGGCGGGGTCGTCGCCGACGATGATCGTCGCCAGCTTGGGCCGCGGCTTGCCGCTCGCTACTCGAGCCCCGACCTTCGTAGCGATGTCATCGAGGATTTGCTGCGCCACGGCCTTGCCGTCGAGCACACGAGCTGCCACGCGGCCTATTGTCGCGGGTGCCCCAAAGCGCCCGCGCTGATCGACCGATAGGCGCTGTTCTAGTCCAGACCCAACTCTCTCCGCGCGGCCTCGGTCACCGCACGGATCACGTCGCGCAGATCGCGGCCCGATTCGCGCGCCAGCCGCCGGCAGTCTTCGTACTCAGGTGAGACGTCGACAGCCTTGCCTCCTAGCTCTTTGACCTTGGCCCGCGCGATGCCGAAAGCGGTCCGAACCTCGATCACCCTTCGCTCGGCGATGACGCGATCGGCCTTGGTCAGACGTACTCCCAACGTCGTGCTGTGGCGCAGGACGTGCTCGGTGAGCTGCCCCACCATGTCCGGCGCCGCCATGATCGCCAGCAGGTGGCCGGCACGGCCCTTTTTCATAACCACCGGCATCACGCTCACGTCGAGCGCGCCCAGCGCCATGAGATCCTCGCTCAACGCGGCGATGAGGTTGGGAGCCATGTCGTCGACGTTGGTCTCGATCAATGTAACTCCCGTCTGGGCGGCCACCTCATCACCGATCCAGACCGCGAGCGCATTCCCCGGAACGTCGCGAGAACCGATGCCGTAGCCGATCGATTGCAACGACATCGCTGGGCGGGTGAACCTGGCCGTGACCGCCAGGATCGCAGCGCCGGTCGGGGTGACCAGCTCCCGAGTCTCGTCCGTAGAGACAAACACCGCGCCCGTGCCTTCCAGCACGCGTACGCTGGCCGGAGCCGGCAAAGGCAACTGGCCGGCGCGGCCGGACGGCGCAGGCAACGCTGACGCGTAGACCTGCCCGACGCTCAGGTTGTGAAGCAGCCAGAAAGCACCGACCAGGTCGACGAGAGTGTCCGCGCCGCCGAGCTCGTGGAGATGAAGGTCAGCCTCATCAAGACCATGGAGCCGTGATTCGGCAGCGCCGAGCCGCTCGATGGCGGCGAGGGCCGGGCGCTTGACCTCTTCCGGCACCTCGGCGGTCGCGATGGCGCTCCGCAGCGCCGGCACCGTTCGCGCAACTCGATCGCGGGCGTGGACGACGACCCGAGTGCCTCCTGCATGACCACGCTCCTCGTGGCGTACCTCGACGGTGACCTCATCGCCCAGGCGCAGCGCCTCGACCGTGGCGTCGAGGATCGCCCGATCGGCGCCGGCATCGATCAAGGCCCCCAGCGTCATGTCGCCGGAAATGCCGGCGAAGCAGTCGAAGTAAGCGATCGTCATGCGCGCGTCCTTCTAATGTGCACCGCGGCGGATGTGATCGGTACCATGCTCGCGGGTCGCTTGGCGACGCGAACGCTCACGGCGTTGACTCTGGGCAGGGTAAGGACGCGGTCTGCAATCCGAGCCGCCAGTGTCTCGAGCAGCTTCACCGACTCGCCTTCGATGGTTTGTTTGGCGATCGCGTGCGCCGCTCGGTAGTCGACCGTGTCCTCGATTCGGTCGGTGGACCCCGGTGCGGCCAGGTCCGCCTCCATGTCGATGTCGACCTCGAAGTCCTGGGCGTGCTCGCGCTCGGCCGGGCGAACTCCGTGCCGCCCGCTGAACGACATGCCCTGGAGCATGATCCGGTCCATCCAGCAATTCTCGCGCCCTGACCGCCGTGAATAAACTGGATGCATGCAAGTCAGCAACGCCAAAGTCACGGTGCGCCCCGCTGCCGAGGAAGACCTCGGCAAGCTCAATGACATCTACAACCGTTACGTGCTCGAGACCCACTTCACGTTCGACTTCGACCCGATGACGATGGAGGAGCGGCGCGAATGGTTCGCGCAGCACGGCACCTCCGGGCGGTATCGGGTCGTGGTCGGCGTTTCCGACGGGTCGGTGATCGGCTACGCGACCACCAGTCGCTTCCGAAGCAAACCCGGCTACGAGACCTCTGTCGAGACAAGCATCTACGTCACGCCCGACCAGGTTGGACGCGGCATCGGGACTCGGCTCTATGAGGAGCTCTTCAAGCAGTTGCAGGGCGAGGACGTGCACCGTGCCTACGCCGGCATCGCTTTGCCCAACCAGGCGTCGATCGCACTCCATGAGCGGTTCGGCTTCAAGCGGGTCGCGCACTTCACCGAGCAGGGACGCAAGTTCGACCGGTACTGGGACGTGGGCTGGTACGAAAAGCCTCTCGGTGGTTCGTGAGTCACAGACGCTCGCGCGGACCGGCCAGGGCATCGTGGGCGAGGCTCCCTAACAAAGCGCAGCCGATGCCCGCGCCGACGCCCGCCAGGACGTAGCCGGCGCTGCCCAGCACGCCGTCAATCAGCATCAGCCAGCCGCCCAGGCCGAGGACCAGCGCCACCAGCGCCCAGACCAGCCGCGTCGGCACGCTGAAGCCCTAGCCGCCGGTGCCAGTGCCAGTACGCACTCCGCCGCCTGCCGTGCCGATCTGAATCATCTGCGCGAGGATCGACCCGTCGGGCTGACGCGTTCCCGTGATGGTCACGGTCTGGTTGTCCTGCAGGTCGGATGTCGTGCCCAGCGCCTGCTTCGAGATGGTCACGGTGGGGCCGAAGGTCACCTTCACGTCACAGCTGGTGCTGGTGACAGTCATCGACGTGCTGTTGAGATTGGTCACAGTTCCGCGGGCGAGGCTCTGGCCGCCGGCAGCCGGCGTGGCCCCGGGTGATGGGCAGGCCGCGGCCAATCCACGTCCAGCTCCGGTGAAGTTGCTGGATCCGTTTGAGGCACCCGTGCGCGTAGAGGCGGCAGTAGAGCTCGCGCTCACGTTGTTCTGCCCGACCTTGTAGCCGCCGTAGAACCCGCCCAGAACGCCGATAAGAACGGCCAGGGCAATCACATACGTCTTCATCAATTCGCTCCTCTACTCGTGTCTCAAAGCTTCAATCGGGTGCAGGCGGGCGGCGCGATTGGCGGGATAGATGCCGAAGAACAAGCCGATGCC
>WNFS01000403.1_pt1 | contig 31300 bp, 32 predicted proteins | sample 5400141 | NCBI WGS metagenome assembly WNFS01 (sample SAMN13153358, study PRJNA577476) | soil metagenome | isolation source: 60 cm saprolite under Madrone tree | place: USA:California | collected 2016-06-14
CGTCGATGAAGTCCACTTCCAGCGCCTGCAACACTTCCGCTTCCGCGAAGTGTCCGATGCGCACCTTGGCCATCACCGGAATCGTCACCGTGGCCATGATTTCGCGAATCACTTTGATCGACGCCATGCGCGCCACTCCGCCTTCTTTGCGAATATCCGAGGGCACACGCTCCAGCGCCATTACCGCGCACGCGCCCGCCTTTTCGGCAATCTTCGCCTGCTCAGCATTGGTGACGTCCATGATCACGCCGCCCTTGAGCATCTCCGCCAGGCCGACTTTCACGCGCCACTCATTCGAACCTTTGCTTCCGTTGCCGCTTCCATTCCCTTTCTTCGCATCCATGTCACTTCTCCTCTCGCTGCTTGAACTTCCCGGCGGTGTTGCTCCGCCAAAACTTCTTCACTTCTGCCCGATGACCACAAATCTGCCCCGGCCCCTCGCCAGAACCTCGCCAACCCCATTGCGTATCTCGCCGGTCATAAAAATGTTTCTTCCCTTCTGCTCCGTCTCGCGCCCCTCCACAACAATTTCAGTCTGCACGTTGACGGGTTTTAGGTACTCGACCGTCAATTCCGCCGTCACTGCACGAACTTCGCGAAAGCGGCATACTTTCCCCATCGCCTCATCCAGCAGCGTGGCGATAATTCCGCCGTGAGCAAATCCTCCGCCGCCCTGGTACCTTTCTCCCAAAACAAACCGGCCTACAATCTTGCGATTGATGTTGTCCTGCTCAAACGTCAACTTCATTCCGGCGGCATTGTCTCCGCCGCAGCCAAAGCACTTGTTCGACGGATTCGGTTCCAGCCTGATTGTATCGGTCAAAAGCGCCTCGCTCCTTCAGACCAGAGCCACTCGGCTGCGTTCCGCCCGCCGCACACCGCGTTGCCGTTTGCGCATTTCAATCTTCAGCAATTCCGCAAGCGTGGCCACGCCGCGCGCAATCTGCTTTTCATCCAGGCTGGCAAAGCCCAGCCGCAGCGTGTTCGGCAGCGGCGCTTGCACGTAGAAGTACCTTCCCGGCGCAAACAGCACGCCGCGTTCTTTCACGTGGATCAACAATTCGCTGGCATCGAATCCGATCGGCAGCTCGAGCCACAGGCACATGCCGCCTTCCGGCCGTGTCCAGCGCGTGCCTTCCGGCATGTTTTTCCGGAGCGCTTCATCCAACGCCGCCAATCGCGAAGTGTAGACCTTGCGCATCTTCGCGAGGTGCTTGCTAAAAAGTCCGCGGCGCAGAAATTCCGCCAGCGTAGCTTGCGCGAGCTGATCGGTGTGCAGATCGGTCGTCTGCTTCACCACGCGCAATCGTTCAATCGCAGCCGCCGGAGCGACAATCCATCCGACGCGCAAACCAGGAAACGCCACTTTCGCAAAGCTATCGATGTGGATCACAAGGTTCGATCGGTCGAGCTGCTTCAGTGAGGGGATGCGCTCCTCGCGCGCATGCAGCCGCGCGTAAATATGATCTTCCACTACGGGGACCTGGTGCCGCCCTGCAAGCTCCAATACCTTGCGCCGCGATGCCAGCGGCATCGATGTTCCTGTCGGATTTTGAAAGTCCGGCGTGAGCAGGATGAGCTTGACGCGGTTCGCCGCCAGCGTGGCCTCCAGCGCCTCCAGATCGAGCCCCAACGGTGTCCCTGGCTCCGCGTGCGTCCTCATCGGAACGGCCAGGCAGCGCGCGCGGGCTCCATGGAAGATCGCCACCGCTCCCGGATACGTCGGGTTTTCCATAATCACGGAATCGCCCGGACGCACGAACGCTTTGCTGATCAGGTCGAAGGACTGCTGGCACCCATCGGTGATGAGCAGATTTTCATCTTTGGCCGCGATACCGTCGTGATGCAGCACTTCGAGCAGCGCTTCTTTCAAGGGTGGATAGCCGTCCGAGGGGCCAAGATTCAACACGTCCGCGCCTTCGCGGCGAAGCACCGCGTTCACGCAAGTTTGTAGCTCCTCGATAGGGAAGAACTCCTGTGCCGGACGCGCCATCACGAAAGAGAGCGCATCTTCCGGCACATTGGCCGTAAGACGGCTGAGGATCTCCTCCCCGCGTTCATCGGCGAACAGCAGTTCCCACCGGATTCCCCCGTTTCCATTCAGGACCGGAGGCGCAGGAGGCGTAATCTTAAGTCCGTTGCCGTTTCCTTTGATGAACGTGCCGCGTCCCACGTGGCCCTGAATCAGCCCTTCCGATTCCAGCTCGGCGTAAGCGTTCGCCACCGTGGTGCGGTGAACGCCAAGCATGGTCGCGAGCTCACGGCTGGCCGGGATGCGGTCGCCCGGGCGCAAATCGCCCGCGTGGACGAGGGCGCGCAATTGATCGCGAAGTTGGATGTACAGCGGAACGTGACTTTGCGGCTGGAGATGGAGTGGAAGCATTGTCTCTCACCTTCGGCCAATTCTACCAGATATTGGACTGGCGCAAGAGCCAATTTGTCTTTCAGGGATCGGGCCGGGTATCGCAGGCTGATTCTCCGAAGGGGTCAACGGAAGCCGACGCTTCCCAGTACTAATCTCGCTGTGGCTGGCCCAGATTGCTTCCGTGTAGCCGCCAATCCGCGAAGTAGGGATTCTGGCGTTTTTGATCCAGGCCTATTGGGTCTTCTCCGTCGCCGGGATGCAAAATTTAGACTCTTAGCGAGCCACGGAACGCCCTAGCGGCATAGTAAGATTCCGCACCGTTGTGATACACGAAAACAGTGCCGTAGCAGCGCTTCACGGTCGTAGCAAACACTTCTGCGGCCTTTAGGACTTTCCGCTGAACAATCATAAAAAATGTATTCGCCTGTCTTTTTATCATGACCAACAACGTCCGGTTCACCGCCAGTTCTTTCCATTTCATGGAGTGACCACAGTTTTTCAGCATTAGCTTCCAGCCTTGCTTGTACTTTGGCCCATTCAAGACCTTCACGGCGGTTCCTGTTTTTCTCAAAACGGGCTTTCAATGCGCCGAGTAGTTCTTCACGCTGTTCTGGTGACAAGTCTCTTTTATTGCTATTAATGTTTCGCGCTGTTCTCATAGTCGTCGCTTCCGCGTTTCTTATCTGTTACTCCGCTGCACTCCGCCAAATCGGGGCTTGTTCGGCTTGTCTTTGCGCTCTTATCAATTCGCAGTTTCCACGCCGTTCGGAGTGCACCCGTCAGTACATCCTCGCTCGCCGCCAGGCGAATATGCGTGTGTCCCATCTTTCCCCAGCCGCCAGGAACCGGCAGGAAAACCTCGGGCGCCTCCTCCACAAACGCCGCCTGCTGCTCCAGCGTAAGCATCAGATTCCCGTACCCCCCTGCTTGCGAGGCCAGCGAAGCAAATTTCCTGCCTCCAACACGAAAAGCCGGCAATCCTGCGTGGGAGTACTCTTCAAACCCCTCCAGGCTCAGTGCAATCCTGCGAAAGTCCGCTGCGGTCATCGGGTGACTCTGTAGATTACGGAGCATCTGACCATCGTCGGACGGCATATGTCTACTGCTACGGGCCGAATCATGGGCAAACCTTCCGTTAAAGCTTTGAAAAGAGGCTTTCGGGAAGAGTTGCCGACCATCTGGGGTGACGTTCCACCCCTTCACGACGATGAGCCGCGGACGGCGTACCGGAGAAAGATCACACTCTTACGGAAGCGTCGCTCCTCGACTAGCTCGAGGTTCAGCCGCACACCATCCGGGAAGAACCGTTTTCCGCTGCCGACGACCACGGGGCAGACAATCATTTGGAACTCGTCGACAAGACTCGCCCTTATCACTTGCGCGGCGAGTTCAGGACCGTCAACAGTGATGTCGCGCTCGGCGTCGGCCTTGAGCCGCCGGACTGCGCGGGGATCGAATTCAAGCACGATCCTCGTCCGCGCGCTGCGTGGGCTAAGTGCATGTGGGCTGGCGAGCTAAAATGGCGTGAACGCAGCCCAACTTCCCCGCCTAGTCATCTGGCGAGACCGGGATGTCCGGCATCTGATCCGATGTCTTCGCACCAAAGTGGTCGGCAAGCTGCTTACCATCGAAACTGGCAGTGAAGCTCTCTTTGATCTCCGGCAGCATCGAGCTGTTCCACTCGTACCACTCCCGGGCAAGCCGCTGATAAACGTCCTTATGGCGCTCCTTTAGGTTGGCGCGCTCCAGCGGGTCTTCCACCACATTGAAGAGAAACGTGTTGTCCAGGATTTTGAGAAACTTGTAGTCGCCGTCGCGTGCCGCACGCTGTGCGTTCGCTTTGTAACGCCAGAACAACTTGCGCGAAACCGGCGGGGCATTCTGCGTGAGCATTGGCAGCAGGTTCATGCCGTCGAGAGGGTAAGCCGGGTCGGGCAAGGCCCCCGCCGCGGCAAGAAGCGTTGGCACCCAGTCCATGCTGATGGAAACCTGCTCGGTTGCCTGGCCCCGCGGAATCCGAGCCGGCCAGGAGATTATCGCGGGGATGCGCAATCCGCCTTCCAGTAATTCGGTCTTTCTCCCCGTGAAGGGCCAGGCGTCGGCGAAGCGCTCTCCGCCATTGTCACTGGTGAAAATAACGATCGTGTTCTCTGTCAACCCGTTCGCACGCAACACTTGCAGCGCACGCCCAATCTGCTTGTCCATCTCTTCAATCATTCGCTGGTAAGTCTTCTGCGAACGGCCGTCGAAATCAGCTAGGCCACCGCTACCAGCTTGCCGCAACCGCTCCGACTCCGCCTCGTCGCCCGGTCCCTCCCAGGGCCAGTGAGGCGCGTTGAAATGAAGGCTGAGCAGGAAGGGTTGGCCGGATTTCGCGTATCCATTCACGACGTCCACGGCGCGACTGCCCAGCAAACCGGTTAAGTAGCCCACTTGATGGATGGCAACATCATCGTCCCAAAGATCATCCTTGCCACCTATAGTGTGGGAGAAATAGTCGAGTGCCCCGCTGCGAAACCCGTAGAAATGATCGTAGCCACTCTTGAGAGGACCAAACTTTGGCAGAAAACCCAGATGCCACTTGCCAATCAACGTCGTGGCGTAGCCAGCTTTTTTCAAAAGCGATGGCAACGTCGGGTGTTCTTGGGGAAGCCCGACATCGAGGTTTCCGCGCAAGGGCTCTTCGAGGCCGAGCCGCAGCCGATACTGGTAGCGCCCGGTAATCAGCGCGGTGCGTGTGGCGGTGCACACGGCGGAATTCGCGTAAGCTTGCAGAAAACGCAATCCTTGTGCGGCAGTGCGGTCGATACTGGGAGTGCTAAGATCTGGGCGCCCATAGCAGGAGACGTCGGCATAGCCGAGATCGTCCGCAAGAATGAAGACGATGTTGGGAGGCTTTGCCGATTGTCGCGCGCCTCCCGAGGCGGCGCGTATAGCTAACCTAATCGTGCCGGCTGCCACCGCGCGCAGAAGCTCACGCCGCGTGACAGGTTCTTTACGTGCGAACACCATTGGACCTCCTCTACGCGGATGTAATCTCATTTACGCTGGCGCTTTATTCGCGTTTCAGCGGCTCGGCGGGTCATACTTCTCGCCGCGCCCTATGGCCGCCCCAGCAGCAGGCGGTCCACGCGGCGGCTCACGTCTCGGAGGTAGGCTTCGTCTCCCCCTTTGAGCTCGACAATGGCGCTGCCCGAGTAGCTGATTTCACGAAAGGCCTCGCGCACGGCCTCCCAGTCCACGTCGCCATCACCGAGGTTCGCCCACTCGTATCCACCTTCCTTGCGCTTGAAGTCTTTCAGGTGGACCTTGGCGATGGTCTTCCCCAGCGTGCGAATCCAGTCCTGCGGATAGCCGTAAAGCAGGACATTTCCAACGTCGAACCACGCTTGGATCCACGGGCTTTGAAATTCGCCGATGTATTTCGCCATTTCCAATGGACTCAGCAGAAACTTGTTCCAGACCTCTTCGATGGCGATCACAATCTTCAATTGTTCCGCGAGAGGAAGAAGCTTGCGAATCTGCGTTTGGGAACGGCTCCAGGCATCGCGATAAGAGGTCTGCGGATTTACGACCGCGGGAACCAGCAACACTGCGTCTGATCCCCAGAGCTTGGCGTTGTGCAGAGACGTACGCATGCCCGCCAGGCTTTTTTCTACCGCCGCAGCATCGCTCGACGAGAGCGGATATTTCCAGTGGTCCATGTTCATCACCGAATCGACGCGCATGTTCGCGCTGTCTGCGGCTTTCTTGATCCCCTCGGCCTCGTGTTCGTCGGGCATCGTGGGGGCTTGTAGCACCTCGAACCCCACGTCGCGCGCCATTTTCATGCGGTCCGCGTAGCTGAGCTTGGCGGGCAGCATTTCGAGGAGAACACCCTTTTTGATCGGCAATGGTGCCGGTGGCGCGATCGCGAGCGGGCTTCGCGATGCGGGTGAGGCTGCAACAAGTTCCGTGAAACCGCACACGGCGAGTCCGGTCGAGCAGGCCGCCGTCACAGTGGATTTGAGAAATTCACGCCGCGATGGAGTGTGCATACACACCTCGAAAGTTCGTCAGATACCCGATGGTTCCTCGTGGATTGCTTTCAGCAAGAGCACCTTCTGAGGCTGGTTCTTCTTCTTCTTCACCCTATTCAAATGTACAGGGCGACCTCAGTGAAGCTTATTCAAGTCAATTTTAGGGTCCCACGTCTCGCGGGACTTCAGCGTTTCTTCCCAGGTGACCTCGCGCCCCGTATACGCCGCGGTGCGCGCCATCATGCAAGACAGGGCGGATTCCGCGCCCTTGTCAGCTTGATTGTGGAAATTACCGCTGGCGATGCTCTCAACAAAAGCCTTCTTCTTCTCCCGGTCCGCAAACTCCAGGTTCGAGGTGAACTTCCCTGTCGCGGAAAACGCTGCCTGCCCCGTGTCTTTCGCCGGCGATCCCTCCGCCTGCCACGGGTCCTCTCCCCAAATCCCCAGCGGCCCGGTATACGGAGACTGCGACGTGCCTTTCGTCCCGAAAAAGCGCTCCGTCACTTCCCACCAGCCTTTGGCAATCTGCGTGGAACTGAAGGTGACGTCCACTCCCTCTGGATAATGCAACAGGACGTTGTAGTTTCCGTAGACGTCCCCATCTTGGGGACGTCCCTGCCGTCCGCCGCTCGCCGAGGCTTTCAGCGGATGCGCCTTCAACACCCAGTTGCAAATGTCAATCACGTGAATGTTCTGCTCCACAAGGATGTCGCCGGAAAGAGCACGGTCGTACACCCAGTTGCGAAGGCGGCGCTCGACCGCCGAAGCGTCCGGCCAGGCCGGCCGGTCGATATAGCCCGAGAAATAGTGGGCCTCGCCGCAAATAATTTTTCCCAGCGCGCCGCCATGGATCCGCCGCACCAATTCCACAAACGGAGGGCAATCGCGAATTTGGAAGCCAACGTCAAGACTCAGCTTCCCTTCCGCGCGCTTCCCGATTTCGATCATCCTTAAAGCTCCCGGCACATCCACCGCCACCGGTTTCTCGCAGTAGACGTGCTTTCGCGCTGCGACCACAGCTTCCAGATGTTGGGGATGAAAGTACGGAGGCGTGGCAATCACTACCGCGTCTACTTCTTTGGAGCCCGCCATCTGTTGCCAGGCATTCGGCCCCACGAAAAGCTGCGCTGCGTCGAGCGCCGCATAGCCTTTCTCCTGCTGAATCTTGTTGAAGTTCTCCCGCGCCTTGTCGAGCTGATCCTGAAACAAATCGGCCAGCGCCACCACGCGCGCGCCGCCCGTATCGATCAGATTGGTCGCGTCTTCGGTGCCGCGTCCCCCGCACCCCAGCAATCCAACGCGAACCGCGGAGTTTGCCGCCGTGCCGCGCACCAGCTCCGGCTTGATGAACACGATCCCGGCCGCCGCTGCCGCGGCGCCGATGAATTTCCGGCGGCCAATTTTATCTGAACAATTCGGTCCGTGCTTTGTGTCTCCTGACATAGATCCTCCGTCCTCCTCGTCGCGCGCAGATCCCATTCCATGCGACAGCTACCCGATCAACTCCTCAAGATAAACTTTCGACGCCCGCACGTCTTCCACCTGCTGTGCGCCTGAAATCTCCCGTTCGATAGTCACAGCACCGCGATAGTTCAACTCCTTTAGGCGCCTGATGATCCGCGAAAAATCCACCTTACCCTTGCCAATGGGAACTTCCTGTCCCAGCTCCCGCGGGCTCGTTGGCCAGAGTCCGTCCTTGGCGTGAATCCCCTGGACGTACGGGCCAAGCAATTCGATGGCATCCACCGGATTCGCCTTGCCGTAGAGAATCAGGTTGGCGAGGTCGAAATTAACGCCCTGATTGTCCAGCCCCACGTCCTGGATTGCGCGTACGAGCGTGATGGGTGTCTCCTGCCCGGTCTCGTATCGGAAATTCTGGGCGTTGTGTTTGCAGTACCCCGCTACCTCGCGCATCGCCGTGACGGTTTCCTTGTACACCGGGTCATTGGGATTCTCGGAGATGAATCCGCAGTGTGTTTGCACGGCAGCGATGCCGCACTGTTTGGCAAAGTCCGACGCCTTTTTTATGTGCGCGACGCGCGCCTCTCGCGTCTCGCGCGGAACTAATCCGATGGTCAGCGGCCCCTGGTAAAAGTCCCACACTTCCGGCCCAGGTCCACCGACCACCAGCGACGTCGCTTCAATTCGGTACTTATCAAGCGCCTGGCGCAGGCGCCCCGCGAGCTCCGGCTCGACCTCATCCACGAACACCTGGCATGTCGGTAATCCGAGGTCGTGAACCTTGGCCATGGCCGCATCAGGATCCCTGCCAATGCCGAGAATCAGACCGAGGCGCAGCGGCTTCTTCCCCTGGTTCTCTGGCAAGGGTTGGCTAATCTGCAGCCGACTGGAAGCCGCGGTTGTGCCACCCGAGCGAATGCCATGACTCAACGTGGAGGGCATTGGGCTCAAGCCGGTCGCCAGAGCGCCCGTGGAAATTTGAAGAAAGGACCTGCGGTTCTGCTTGTTCATGATGATGGCTCAGAAAATAAACTTCTAATCATACCGGGCACGGGCACCCACCTCTCCCTACTTCTGTTGGACAAAAATATCCTTCCACCTCATCTTCACCCCTCCGCCGGTATGAATCTGCAAGCCAATCACGCCATCGGAGAATTTGGGCGCCGGGTCAGTGTAGTCCACGATCTTCACGCCATTGAGCTGCGTCACAATGTGATTGCCTCGCGCGGACACTTCGAGGTCATTCCACTCTCCGGATTTCAGCGCTTGCTCGCCTTCTGCTGTTGGCATCGCCACCCAACCGCGGCCTCCGCTTTCAAACAGTGCGCCCGTATGCTTGCCCACGCTCGGGTCCACCTCCGCTTGCATCCCCTCGATATCCGGGCCATGTTTAGGGTCAATGCCGGTAATGCGTGCGTGGAAAAACACACCGCTGTTGCCGGCCGCTTCACCCTTGAACTTAAGGCGCAGATGGAAGTCGCGATAGGTTTTTTCGGTCGTCAGGTAGCCGTACTTGTTGGCGGTACTTTCGCACAGGATGGTGCCCTGCTCTACAACCCACTTCTCCTGTCCATTGTTCTTCCAGCCCGTCAGATCTTTTCCGTTGAAAAGAGAAACCCAAACACCCTGCGGCGGCGCCTTCGCCACAACGGCGAGCACGACGAATACCATGGAGGCGAGGAAGGCTCCCATTCTGCTCATGGTAAAGTCTCCATCTCTGCTTATTGAAAAATCAGAGGGCTTGCCGGGAAGAAATTTATCACAGATTCAGCGAAGGCTCCGCCTGTTTCCTTCCGTTGCCCTGGTCTCAGCGAGTGCCCGGCTTGTATCCTATCCGCCCGTTGGTCTCCCCCGCTTCCAGATCGCGGATACACAGCCTCGTCAGATCTTTCTCATCGCACTGATATATCTGCTTGATGGGGAGATCTGTGTCATCCACCTCATACTCCCCTGAGGCCATATCTTCCGCGTCATCCGCTGAGGATGTGACCACCGGACTCCCCTTTTGAACGCGCACGCGGAATTCACCCGACGAAGGCTCATAATTCGAATAGCTGAAACAACGCCCGATGCAGGCGCGCTCGACCGCATGGCCTATAAATGTAATCCGCGACTCCGCCGGAGCCCGGATGGTCACGAGCACCCTCGTACCTGGAGGCAAATCCGCGACTAACTTTTCCGCGTTTGCTTCCAGCCGGTTCACCCATCCCGTGTCCTGATACAGGAACGCAAAGAAAACCACGGCGGAGACGCTGAAGCCGGCGAGATGCCATTTTCGTGCCTTCATACCTCCAAGGAGGCAAAGGCCGAAAATCGCCGAGATGGCTGTAAGCCTTGAGCCGAGCAAGCCAATCCACCCGCCCTGCGGAGAAGGCCGCAGATTTTCCGGGAGCAGAGCCGCCGCGCAAAATGTCACCGCGTACAATTCGAACGGCAATTCGAATTGCCGCCACCATTCGTTTTCCCCCCTTCGCAAATACAGATCGGTCCCCGCGCAAACAAGGCCGAAGAAAAACGCCGCACGCGCCAGCCAAAAGTACCGCGTTCCGAAGAGCCACAGTTGATCCGCTCCGTTATAGAGATAGAACGGCTCGCGGTCCCAATCCGCCAGCAGCGCAGCGCGATGCGACGTGTACCAGCAGATCGCGGCGAACCCGCTCGCCGCTGCCAGCGGCAGCGCCAATTTCCACCAGCCCGGCAATTTCGCTCTGATCTTGGTGTAAGCAACCGTGCCAACGAGCCAGAGAAAGCCGATCGGGTGAGCAAGCATCGCCAGCATGGCAAACGGCGCGGCAGCGATCCAATCGATTCGCCGCGTCCGCCAGAGAATCGCCAACCCGAAGCAAGCCAGCCCCAGCGACAAATAATAGTTCATGAAACCCATGCTGAAGGAATAGCCGTAGGCCAGCATGCCGAAGCAGGGCGTGAGAGACCACGGCGGCCGCCCCGTTACCGCGGCGACAAACGCGAAAACTCCCCAGAAGAAAATCAGCACGCAAGCGGAAACAACAATTTTCTGCGCGGCGGCAAGGCCCGCGAGATTCGCCACTTGCAGCAACGCCACATCAAACAGGACGTTCTTCCATTGCTTCGCGATGTACAAGCCCGGCGCTTGTCCTTTTTCAATTAATTGCGCCAGCCACGCGTTATACGCATGGCTCGCCAGGTCACCCGCCTCGATGCGCTGGTGCCACACGCACGGAATAACGAGTACAACGGATAGAAACAGGATACGCAGCTTGTACAGCCGTAAAAACGCAATCACACCCGCAGATTGAGTGTCGCTCGCCGCCATTCTCACCCGGAGATCACGAGGTTGTCTCGTCAAAATCGCTCTCCGCGATTCTACTATTGAAGTGGCGCAGTTCTCCTCGAGATTCGGTGTTCCGGCGAATTAAAGCGCAAAGGATAATCGAGGTCCAGGAAACCGCCTTCCTTCAAGGTGCGGAACACAAAATTTATCGCATGCAGCTAGATCATCCTTGAAGGTTTGGGCCTTGGCTTCTTCTGCCAAGACATCGCCCCACTTGTTACTTCTGTCCTTCAGTCCAGTATCTCCGGACGGAACCGTCCTGTAAGCTAACTGCGGGATACATTGCTCCCGGTACGCCAGCAAACATGCGCAAAATACTCAATTTCAGCGTCGTGTTCTTGGCCCTCTCGCTGGCCGGCTGTGGTGCAACGACCGTCGGCAATCTGCCGCCACCACCTCCTCCACCGCAGACTTCCAATTGCAACTCCCTGTTACTCGGCCAAGGCGCCAGTCTCGGCGGTTTTGTTCCCTTTCCTTCGGACAGCCTGTGGAATCAGGACATTTCCTCTGCACCGCTCGACGCAAATTCCTCTGCGATCATTAGCTTCATCGGGAGCGGCACTAGCATGCACGCGGACTTCGGGGTGGGCCAGTATCTGGGCTCGACGATCGGCATTCCCTACCTCGTGGTCGGTGGGCAGCAGCCTCCCGTCGCCATCAACTTCACCGCCTATGGAAGCGAAAGCGATCCGGGGCCTATGCCCGTGCCTGTTACCGCGCCCATCGAAGGCTACCCGAATCCCGGCGCTGGTGACCGTCACGTTCTCGTTCTCGACAATTCGAATTGTTTCCTCTACGAGCTTTCTAGCTCCTACGTTTCCGGTAATTCCTGGAACGCAGGCTCCGGGGCGGTCTGGGATCTTCTTTCGAACGAACAGCGCCCTTACACTTGGACCAGCGCAGACGCCGCAGGGCTTCCCATCTTCCCCGGTCTCGCGCGCTACGATGAAGTGGCCGCCGGAAAGATTTCCCGCGCGCTGCGCTTTACTCTGCAGAACAGCCGGGCAGCGTTTATTCCTCCCGCTTCGCACTGGGCCGCCAATTCCAGCAATTCGAACGCCGCACCCATGGGCATGCGCATGCGCCTGAAAGCCAGCTTTGACGTCTCTGGATATTCCACCGCGAACCAGGTGATCCTGAATGCGCTGAAGAAATACGGCATGATCATGGCCGACAACGGTTCGAATTTGTATCTCAGCGGCGCCCCCGATGATCGCTGGGACAACACGGATCTCCACGTTCTTGGTCAAGTTTCGGCTTCCGACTTCGAAGTGCTCCAGATGACGCCGCTGTACACGCAAAAGACTGTTCCCAGCGGAGCCGCCCCGCAAATCACGTCCTTCACAGCGGCCGCGAGTTCTATTTCCGCCGGCGCCCAGGTCACTTTGTCCTGGGTGGTAAGCGGAGCTTCTTATGTGATTGTTTCCCCGGATGCCGGCGCGGTTCGAAGCGCCAGCGTTACCGTCGCGCCCGCGCAGTCCACCACTTACACGCTTTACGCCACGAACGCCTTCGGCCGCACTAGCGCAACCGTCTCCATCACCGTCCACTAGGCCCAGCTAACGCCGCGCGCTCTTGGCCATCTGGTAGGCGGACCCCGCAGACGGCTTGCGAAGCGAAATCCGTATCGAACGACGCGAGTGGAGACTTACTTGGAGGCTTGGTTCTCGCCGAGACGCTTCAGGCGGTCGCGCAGGCGCCGCTGCAGCGGCGTGGGCGTGTTGGGATTGAAAGCCACGAGATACCACAGCGGCTGGCTGCGATCCTTGCTGAGCCAGGTAAGTGTCGGCGCATCGGCGTTCGGATGTCGTGCCACATTTTCGCGAATCGCACCATACGGATGCTTCGCCAGCTTGTTTAGCGTCTTGGCGTTGGCTCGCGGGTGCTCGCTGATCAGCCGCAGCAGGTAAAAATCTTCTTCCGGCGCTTGCTTGACAAGTTTCTCCAGCATTTCCGGCTTTGCATCCGAGCTCAGGACTAACCCGATCTTTTCATCCCACGCCGTGTTGATTTGATTCAAATCACGGGTACGCGCGTGAATCAGTTCTTCCAGAATACGCCGCTCCTGCTGCATGCGGGCGATCGGCAGCTCCGTGCCCTCGAGGGAATCGAGAACCCGGAGAAGGTGCTGCCGCTCTCCAAAAACAATCTGAGAGGTGCGCGTGGCTGCGCCTTTTTCCCTCTCCTTGTGCTGGACCAGATCGGAACGTCGCATGGTTTGGTTGCTCCAGCCCAATCCTTTCCAAACTCTTTGAAGGACCAGGCATTTACCGCCGCATTCGAATCACGTGCCACGCGAAGCCTTCGAATCGCTTCTTTGTGGCGTTAGCGAATTATGTTCCGCGTGCGCGATGGGGTAAAGTTTGGTGCGAACCGCGTGTGCCCGATGTGCAACTCCGGTCCCGTGGGTGCAGCCAGGTTCTCCGATTTCGGGAGGCCGTTCGAATCGGCTGGAGTCCGAACACCGGACCGCCTGCTGTGGCCAGGTTTAAAGCAAGCTCAACGAGGGAAACGAAATGATGTCGGCATTTCAGGAACACCAGGAAGAGCTGGAGCACTACGAACAAATGTTCGGACGGGAGCGGGGGCGTCTGGCGGTGTCGCTGGACCGGCTTACGAATGCCCTGGTTCTTGTAGGGCAGCACGGAGTGTATTGCACCAGCCAGCGGAATCCCGCGCTTCCGGCGATGGATCTGCAAATGATCAACCAGGAGCTGGTTCACGCGAAGGAATTGGTGCAGTCGGTGATGGAAGAGATGCGCCTGGCCAGGGCGAAGAAGGAAAGTTGAAATTGGAAAAGTGAAATTGGAAACCATAAATCAGAAAGTAGAAGTCAGAAACTAGAAGTCAGAGACCGAAACTCGAAACTAAGAACCAAAAACTCCGAACTGAAAACTGACTAGCGAGAACTCGAGTCTGCCGGCCCACGGGGTGCCTATTCCGGCTGCAAAAAAGGATTCAAGTGGCGCTCGTTCCCAATGCTGGTGACGGGGCCGTGGCCCGGGTATACCACGGTATCATTCGGCAGGTGCATCAACTTGGTACGGAGCGAATCCAGGATCTGCTCCATAGAGCCGCCCCACAGGTCGGTGCGGCCGATGCTGCCGGCAAAAAGCGTGTCTCCGGAAAAAAGCTGCGGCGCGTGACCGGCCATTCTCTCCGCTTCATCGGGGGGCAGGTCTTCTGCCGCTCCCTCTGGGCCGGCTGCTTTCTTCAAAAGATCGGTGAGAGCGATTTTCTCACCGGCCTCGTCCAGAACGGTATGTATTGTCGAAGCTCCGGTGACCTTTCCGGCGTCATGCGGGAGATATAGCGAAACGCTTCCGGGCGTGTGACCGGGCGTGTGAATGACCTGCGCCTCAAACGATCCCCAGCGAAGAACGTCGCCTTCCTTCAACAACTGATCGATATCGGTAAGCTCCGGAGGGTGGACGCCGAGGAACGACGCCTGCATCTCCATTGCTTGATACAGCGGCAAGTCGTCGCGGTGCATGAGCACGGGAGCGCCCGTGTATTGATGAAGTTTGCTCAAGCCGCCGACGTGATCGATGTGCGCGTGCGTGCTGACGATGGCCTTGACGGTGAGCTTATGACGGCCGAGAAGGTCCAGGATGCGATTTACTTCGTCGCCGGGGTCCACCACCAGCGCTTCGCGCGTCACCGGATCGCCGATGATCGAGCAATTGCACTGCAATATCCCCACGGGGATGGTGATATGGATCAATCCCTCCGTCGCGGCATTGAGTACAGGTCGGCCATTGCTCATGAAGCGGAGTATATCATCTGAGATGAAGGGATTCGCCGCAGCCGCTCCGTCTCCGCCTCGGACCATCTCTTCTCACTATGCCGCACTCGATCTACACTAACTCCGAGGCGGCCCCAAGACATCTTCAGTTCCCCGGCGCTTCGAGCCACATTTTCCTGATGTTTCCTTCTTCTCTCCCTTCTTACTTTCAACTTTAGTCTTTCGACTGTTGACCTCCTCCTTCTAGGCTGCCTTTGCTAAACTAAATCCTGGAGGACGCGCGAAAATCACAAAAATGGCTACGCCAGCTACAGCTCTAAACACTCCCCTTGCAGCGGCACACCTTGCTGCGGGCGCGAAGATGGGTGTGTGGTTCGGCTGCGCCCTGCCGGATTACTTTGGTGATGCGGCTGCCGAATATCGCTCCGCCCGAGACACCGTGGCGCTGATCGACAAGAATTACCGCGCCTATCTCTCTTTCACCGGGCCCGACCGCGTGCGCTACTTGAACGCCATCCTGACCAACAACATCAAGGACCTCAAAGCCAGCCACGGCATCGTTTCCCTACTGCTCAATCCGCAGGGCCACATTCTCGCCGAGATCGAGACGTTCGCCTTTCCCGACCGGCTCCTGTGTGTCTCCTATTCCATGATTCGCGAGCGCCTGATCGAAGTCCTCGAAAAATACATCATCATGGATGACGTAACGCTCATCGATGAGACGCTGCGCTACGGCACGCTTGCTCTGGAGGGACCGAAGGCCGCTGCCCTTGTCAAAGAGGTTTCGCGCGCCGACCTCACAGCATTCGAAGAACTTTCCTCTCATGGCGGAAAGGTTGGGTCGATTCCCTGCTGGATCACCAAGCGCTCTTCGGGAGGAGTCCCGGGGGCGGAGTTTTTCGCCGAGCGCGAAAGGCTGCCGGAGCTTTGGCAGGTTCTTTTGGATGCGGCTCGCTGGCACGAAGGCGCGCCGATGGGCTACGCGGCGCTGAGCGCAACCCGCCTCGCTCAAGGCGTCCCGTGGTTCGGCTACGACTTCGGCGAAAAACAAATCCCGCACGAAGCAGGCTTGCAGGACAGCCACATCAGCTACACCAAAGGCTGCTACACCGGCCAGGAAATTGTCGAGCGCGTGCGCTCCCGCGGCCAGGTCAACCGCCAGCGCGTCCGCCTCGCTTTTTCCGGCGATGTTGTCCCCGAACCGGAAGCTCCCCTCACCCTCGACGGCAAAGAAGTCGGCTACGTCACGCGAGCCGCGCGGATCTGGGACCCAACGCGCATCATTGGAATGGGCTACGTCCGCAAAGAAGCCAACGCGCCGGGAAGCGTGCTGCAGTGCGGCAGCGGAACCGCAACACTCGCTTAGGATTAAGAATATAAATCCAACGCGAGGCGATTCCTTCACGCATGTGGCGCACAGAATACCTTCGACGGTTGGCAGAACTTCCGCCAGCACATATTGCAGAGGGGTGCTTGGACACAGGCAGGTATTTAAAAAAACCGCGTTCGCACGCGATCGGGCAGCGCTTGTAAGTCCACCAGCGTCAGGAAATCGATCGTCTTGAATTCGCGGTCAATTGCCGGAGGTCCGCAGATGCGCGCGGAGATATCCAGATAGGCGCGGAATAGGCGAGGCGGCCGCGGAAGCGCCACGGGGGCGCCGCTGGGCTTGCACGTGCGCGACTCGACCGGATTGGTTCTTAGTAAGGGTGCCACAAGATATTTTTCCTTCAACATCCCATAGAGGACCATGCCCTCGTCCTCATTCTGCGAGGAAAGGGAGCTGCATCCGATCAAATAGCGCGCCCCGCAACTCAACGCGTATCTTGCAATTCCCTTCCATAGCATGTGCAGGACATTCCTGTCGCGGTACTCCAGATGCACACAGGCTCTTCCCAGCTCCAGAACCTCGCCGCGCATTTCTTCGAACGGGCCGAAATCAAAAAGTTCCTCGCCGTAGTAACCGAGGTTTCCTCTGGCGCGGTACCCGCTCTGCATACGGTACGTGCCAGCCAGCTTCCCGGTGGCAGCGTCACGCACCATCAGGTGGTCGCAGATAAAATCGAAGCGGTCGCGGTCGAGCCCTGTGCGGTCGGAGATGTCCAGCCCCTCTCCAAGCTCGCAATTAAAAACTAGATAGCGCAGTCGCTGGCATTCGACGACATCATCCAGCGTCTTTGCCATCCCCACCCGGAGGAGGTTGGTGGCGGCAAGTGGATCTCCGCAGTCGTGCACCAGGACAGCCGTGTCTCGCATGCATCAAGTTTCAAGCGAAGCAGATTACGGGAATGTTTCAGGGATGTGATTTAGATGCTTCTGACGGTTACTGATCGGATACAACGGGCGGGGTGTTGGGTGCCCCAGGTGCCACTCCATTTCAACGTCTACTCGCACTGCATCGTTGGGGTCGCGTTGGCCATTATGCGCACGTTAGCCATGTAAGCCGTCGAATTGGTAAACGGGAATGGGCTTCGAGTGCAGGTGATAGGTTGCAGGCGAACAAAATTGAAACTCAACATTGGCGCTATCTTGGAGCCCTTCGGTTCACTCATGGCGGTATTTACGGTAACAACGAGATCGTTCACTGCTTTATTGTATGAGTTCACGTTTTCGACCAGCTTGTTGTAGCGCTCTACGACTGCGCTGCGCGCTGATTCACCTTCCAATAAGGCTTTAATCATCACATTCTGTCCTTCCAACGCAACATCCGCCAACAGCCCCTCCGCCTGCGAAACAGTCATCGCGTCTTGTAACCGGCGAAGAGTGTAAATCCCCGAATATCGTTCCTCTTTCTCCCCTAATTCGATGCTGCACTGGGAATCGGCCGTGCTCATCTGCCCGCGTCCCCCCTCCACTGCGTACCAACGAATGAACTCAGCGCGCTTGTCCCACTGTAGAAAAATCCTTTGGTATTTGTCCTTCCCGCTCATGAAATAATCCACGCCCTCTACCTGTCTGCCATCCTTGTACTTTTTCATGCCCTCGTCATAGTCGCTCTTGCTGATTTCTTGGGTTTTGTAAACCGCATCCAGTCGTTCCGCCATCCGGTTAAATGCGATGCACGGCAGCGGCTCGTCAGGAACAAACGTCCTTTGCACAATCGTGGGCTGTCTCCTCTGTTGGGCCAACATTGGGCCGGACATAAGTAAGATTGCTACGGAGATTAGAATCGCTCTCATGCTCCGCCTCCTTCAGCCTTATTATGGAATTGCTGCTTCGGTCCGCCCGTTGATCAAACAGTTCCACAAGCGGCCGTGGTTAGCGAGGGCGGGTAGCCGGAAACAAGACGTTAACACGAATTCGGATGCCCAATCACGGCTTGCCGTTTACCCCACGAAGTCGGGGAGGGTGCTTTGGGTGAGACTGGGGGCGTACGTTCACGGTTTTTCAGTGTCCAGTTTTTTTGCCTCTCAGATCGACAAACCGCCTTCTTTCAACACCTTCCGCAATCATTCGAATATTCACTAAATAGATATGTATAGCTAGTAGTATGATCATATGGAGAAAACCAGCGCCGCGGTGGAAAGGAAGGAATCAGGGGCGGTTCTTGCGGACCAATTGGAAAGTCATGTGCATGATTAATTTCCGGTCGTCCGCGGAGAGGCGGCTGAGAAGCTGGTGCAGCCTTTTGAAGAATTTCGCCGATTCACCAGAGCTGCCCCATTCGGCGTCGCCGGCGGGGATGCCTTTGGGAAGGGACGGGACCTCGGGCGGCCCTTCCCCTTCGTAAAACAACTGGTACATCGGAACTTCGAGAGCACGCGCCAACTTTTCGAGCGTCTCGATGCTCGGGACGGTGTGGCCGTTCTCGACACGGGAAACGTAACAACGCTTCAGGCCGGTGCGCTGCTCGATATCACCTTGCGAAAGATCTTTCTGCTCCCGGATGGCGCGCAAGCGATCGGAGATAACCATAATGTGTCTACTTATATTACGGTATCAATCGGTTGATAAATCATTTGAATATTTGCGGGCAAACCTAGATTAAGAATTAAGAAAGGGGGAATCACTCGAATTCGCGGCGTGGAGCGGATTGTTCGAGGCCGACGTGGCCGGCCGCAATGTCGGCCTTGTAGTAGTTTTCGCCTTTTATGGGGGACCCGGCAAGGCGGCGGAGCATGGCAATCTGGCCGATGTGAGTGAGGGCGTCAGCGACGGGGGCCTGGAGGAAGCCTTCCGCCGATCCGTGAAGCGGTTCGTCTGAGGCCAGAAGGTCGTCAAACTTTTTCGCGGCGGCAAAGAAACGTTCGACTTCGGCGTTCCATGGCAAAGGGGTGGAGTCGTGCCAGGTCTGCTGGCCTTGCGCGATGGAGAACGCCCAGTCAAACAAATCCCCCATGTGCGCGAGGATTTGCGCGGGCGTGCGCGTCTTGTCTCCGATGTGGAAGCTGGCGAAGTGATCCGGGGCGCCGCGCAAGGTTTTGCCGCCGCGGTACGCGACCGTGGCGACCGCGTGCCGAAGAAGCTGGCGGGCGGAATCAGATGTTGGGGGCATCGGTGTCTCCTTTCTCTCTCAAAAGTTGCCACAAGGAGTTTAAATGCAGAGACGCACAGTACGCAGAAAAAAACAAAGGGAAGGTCCTCATCTCCGAGGAGGCGAGTCACAGGGCTATTGCTTGGTGTAGACGCGGACGTAATCGACGAGCATTTGCTGGGGGAAAACGGTGGTGCCGTCGGGCGGGCCGGGCCAATCGCCCCCCACGGCGACGTTGAGGATGATGAAGAAGCGGTGATCGAAAACCCAGGAACCGCCGGTGGGCCACTGTGACGACTTGAATGTAACGTAAAGGGCGGTGTCGACGTAGAAGCGGATTGTGCCGGGCTCCCATTCGACCGCGTAGAGATGAAAGTCATCGGCGAAATTCTGGCCGGCGGGCAGGCTGAAGGGCGCGGTGGTGTCGCTCGTTGGCCGACGGTGCTCGGGCCATGCAGGGATCCGTGAACGGTGCCGGCTCCTTCCCGATATTTTCCATGATGTCGATTTCGCCGCACTTCGGCCAGCCATTGTAAGTGATATCGTTGCCGAGCATCCAGAAGGCAGGCCACATTCCCTGCCCCGCGGGAATCTTGATTCGCGCTTCGAAGCGGCCATAGGCTTGGCTGAAAAGCCCCTGGGTTTTCAAACGCGCGGAGGTGTAATTCCGCGTTACGCCATCGGAGCCGGCGTAGGTTTCTTTCTGTGCGGTGATCATGAGATTGCCGCCCTGGATCTGCGCGTTCTTTGTGCGATTGGTGTAATACTCGAGTTCGTTGTTGCCCCAGCCGTTACCGCCGACGTCGTAGGTCCATTTCGATGAATCCGGCGACGCGCCGTCGGGCCCGCTCAATTCGTCGCTCCACGTAAGTTTGTAGCTCGCCGGCGGCGGAGGCTGAAGCAATGCACCTCCGCCGCAACTGAACAAAAGCAGCGTCCCGGCTAGAAAAATTGGAACCATGGCGGCAGGATGCACGGGGAATCGCGTTTTCATCGAGAATGATTTCGCTCGCATGCCAGGATTGCTGAAGTCACTGCGCCACGATTAGGAGAGATTCATGACGCGCCGGAAGGAACCCTTCTCATTGTCGATCTTTTTCTGAAGCTGGAGGATGGCGTAGAGGAGGGCTTCGGGACGCGGCGGGCAGCCGGGCACGTAAACATCAATGGGAATCACCTGATTGCAGCCCTGTACGATAGCGTAGTTGTTGAAGACGCCGCCGGAAGTGGCGCAAGCGCCCATGGAGATAACCCACTTGGGCTCGGGCATTTGATCGTAAAGTTGGCGGATGACCGGAGCCATTTTTTGCGAGAGCCGGCCGGCGACAATCATCAAATCGGCCTGGCGAGGCGATGGTCGGAAAACTTCCGAGCCGAACCGCGCCACGTCGAAGCGTGAGGCTGACATGGACATCATCTCGATGGCGCAGCAGGCAAGGCCGAAACTAAGCGGCCAGATGGAACTCTTGCGCGCCCAGTTCACAGCCTTATCGAGCGTCGTGAAGATGATGCCTTCGTCTTGCAGGAGATCCCCGAAATCGTCGGGCTTGGTCAGTGTGGCGTGTTTGCCAAGAGATACGCTCATCAGATCCTCGTCACAAGTATGTTCTCACAGGGAGAGGTTGGAGACAAATTGTCTGCCGGCCTCAACATGTGACATTTCTTGCCTTAGAGTTTCCAATCAGGTTGGGGACGGTTGCCTTGACGGGGCCGTGGTGCAACTGTTTGTGCGGCGGAGAACCTCCGTGCTTTGCGCGCGCGCCAAACCAAGAGTACGCATGCACCAAAAAGGATAGAAGTCACTCCGCCCAAGACGAACGATTGCGAAGGTGGCTGTGTCTGCTTCAAGCGTGTATCGGTGTCAGCTAGAGAAGGCAAAGCGCCGCGACCCGGAACCGATTCGACTCGATTAGGGACTGTCGGAGACTGTGACCGCGCCTCTGGTTTGGCTTGATCTCCGAGCGACGGAAGTGCTCCGGTTCCGGACACTTCAAACCCTGGCCCTTCCCCTGCCTGTAGTTGATTTGCTGCCTGGACTTGATAGCGGCTGTTTCCGACTGGGAGGATCTTAAAGGCCAGTGAGCGCGACGAGAATTTCATGGTCTGCGGAATCATGACCGCCATCTGCTGCAGCGGATACGCATGTCTTGTTTGAAACGAGGCCTGGCCACGGTAAGACAGGTCGTAGTTGAAGGCAAACTTGGTTGCTCCGGGTCGCAAGGGAAAATTCACCGCGTAGTGTCCAGGCTCGCTGGGCACGGGCGCTACGGAAATCATCACGCCCGTCTCTCCCGGGCCTGCGGCCAGGACAGAATCAATCTTGGCATTTGCCGGCAAATATACTTCGAATGTGCGCTCACCTGCTTGTGTCAGAGGCGGGCTGGACTCGTTCTTGATCTCGACCATGTCGGAAACGTGAAGCAAGTTTCCAACGGTTCCGGTGCGGAGGATTTCGATGGTGCCGGTTATGCCCTGTACATGTGTCGCCGTGTCGAACACTTGGATAATGAGAGCCTGGCCGACGGAAGCCTGCTGATCGTAGCTGACGCCCCGGTGAAACACGCGCACCAAGTACGGTTTGTCAGGATATTGAACATTGAGGTTAAACGCGCCCTGTGAATCTGTCTTCGCGCGCGCCTCCTCCTGCATTCCTTTATCCAGCCGAGTAAGGATCACGTCATCACCAGCAGCGGGTTCGCCGCGGCTCTGATTACGGACGGAGCCGGTGATGTTGGTCGCGCCCCGTGCCGCAGTTGAAAGACACACAAGCAAGGCCAGGGCCGCGAGAAATCCCTGCATGCAGAGTCTCTTGGCGCAGAGACGATGGTCCATCATTCGGTTGCCGCATTCGTTGATGGAGTTGTCGCCGGGTGTGGCGCACGTCCGAACATGATGCCGGTTTCTACTTCCACAGGCTTTCCGTCGCGCAAGTATGGTCTGAACCGCCACTGCAACAGGGCATCTGTAACGGCTTCTACCTGGTCGGGAAAGGCGCTGAGAAAATGTATGTGCTTTACCTTGCCTTCCTTATTGATGATGATCCGGACCGGGACCGGATTGAATCTGCGCTCGCCAAACACCGGATCAACTCTCTCCAACACGTTTTCGTCGCGCGCGTAGTCCTTGATGCACACAGGGACTTCACCACCGCCTCTCCCCGAAATGGGACCGGCCTCTGCGGGCAAGGTCATTTTGCTCATTTCCTGGATGAGACTCTCAACTAGCTTGGTGTCCCGGCTGGTAAAGACGAACTGGACCGTGTGACAGCGGATTTGCGTTGCCAGGGCGTGCCAATGCAACTCGGCGACGGGCGAACCGTAGTCAAAGCGGACGAAGGAGTGGTTGGCCACCCTGACAAGCGTCGGCGGTTGTTCCACTTTGTATTCCGCGTCCAGACTTTCCTTGTTGAAATTGATCAGCTCCAGCGCGGTCCGGGCGCGTGTGAGAGTGAAAAATAGGTCCTGGGCGGCGATCAGAATACTGCCTCGACTTGTCCCCTTGGATGTTCCTGCAGGCCTGATTTGCGCGAGCACGTAGTAGCCGCTGTCCGAAGGAGGCGGGCCGGTGTACTTCTCCGTCCAATCCGGCGAAAGTGCATAAGTGAGACCAAAATATTTGTTGCTAAAGACATTGTTTGCCACTCTCCCGCCTTCCGGGACAGGAGTCACCGAATCGCTGGCACTCGACCAGGCGCCTTTAACCAGAAGGACATCCGACGGGAGCGCGTTCGGTTGGGGATTGATGGAAAAATCGCCTCCGCTCTGAAGGGAACTCTGCGCGTGGGCCGTGAGCGAAATGGCAAAACAAACAAGCGCGAGGGAACGCGAGAATTTAGGATGCATGTTCAGACCCCGGAGTCTCCAATAGGAAAAAAACCGGGCGAGACATTTCCGTGTCTCGCCCGGAAGAGTCGTAGTAAAGAATTAGAGTGAGCGCAGGAAGTTCAGCAGGTCCTGCTGTTGGCTGGGTGAAAGCAAATCAAAGTTCTCCTCGACCTGCGTGGCTTCGGAACCGTTGCTCTGGTGGGCTTGGATTGCCCCTAATAAATTGGCGGTACGACCATCATGCAAGAGAAAGATGCGCTGTCCGAGTCCCCACAACGGCGCTGTGCGGAACTGATCGCCGCCGGCGCCGCCCTGCGAGACATTGTCCGCCAAGTCCGCACCCATGTGATGGATTTCTATGTCAGAGAACAACTTGGCAGTAGCGTTGCTCAAACCAGACGTCAAGTGAGAGGCCTGGGTGGTGAGCGACGGCGTATGGCAAAGGGCGCAGCCGATGGCGCTAAAGAGACTGCGGCCGTTTGCGATCGAGGTTGCTCCTCCCGGCGAGGTAGTGGAGGGTATGGGCTGGTCGAGGAACTGCATGAACGTATTGAACAGCCCTACGTCACTGGTAACGGTGGAGGCAGTGGCGCCATCGGAGTGGGTAATGTCCTCGGGGTAGCCGATCCCCGCGAGGTTCAGGCAGTTGGCCGGAAGCCCGCTTCCCAATTGGTCCTCACCCGGCAGCGGCCGATCTTGCGTAAACAGTTCGTTGGAGATGCCCATTTCCACGTTGTAAGCCTCACCGGCGAAGATCATCAGCGACTTGTTTTGGGCCTTCCAGCCAAAACGACTGATGGTGCCATCGTTGCCGTTGTGATTGAAAGCACCGCCGACGCCCAGGCGATTGTTTGCCTGGGCCGCGTGATTGGCCAACAGGGTTGAGTCGTCAATGTTTGCCATCAGTCCCGTGCCAAACACCGGTGTGGGAATGCGGAAGATGATATTGTTTGTCACTCTTGCAGTATTAAAGCTGGGCTGCTGCAGGCTGCAGCTTCCGGCGTCAGTCCGGCCGGAGACGGTGAAAAGGTCTTCTACTCCCCCGTTGGGTGCGTTCGGGTTGGGATTGCCGAATTGGTCAAAGAAGAATGGGAACCGGGCTTCGCGCACCGGGCCGTTGGCGAACACGAAATAGGGGATAGTGTTGGTGCTGCCACTCACGACCCCGTTGGCGATCACCTGGCTTTGGGGGTTCGGCCCGACATTGGGGAAGATACCGGAGGCCGGGCTAGTTCCGCCGGGGGCCGGTTGCGAATGACACGCTCCGCACGAGTCCAAGTTGAACCGTGGTCCCAGACCTGGGTTGTCTCCGGTAACGGTTTGGTGCTCGTTGAACTGCGCGAGTCCGGTTTGGAAGAAGGCCAAGTCGTTTGGACTGGCGGTGACGGAAGCAAGCGGCTGGCCCGCGTTCACTCCCGTGTTGCTGCGTACCCCTGGATCGGTTTGGGCAGACGCCATTCCGGTAAAGACTAACGCAGCTAAAATTGCGACAACCGATGCGAGCTTTGTTGTTTTCATTCCTGATCTCCTTCGACTAGGAAGTGCACAAGCCCCGCCTGTTTTGCGCACTTCTACAACCATCCTTCTAGCAATTGGGGAATCACCCGCCGAATATAAGCCATCGCTAGAAGCTACCTGTACCGACAAGTTAGTTCCATTTACTACTCGCCGCGTGAAGACTACAAGAAGAAGGGATTAGCATAAACGGCCATTCGTTAGCATTTTGTGCAGTCGGTTTGCTTCCGGTAGCGCGCCGGAGCTTGCGTAAAGCGCCGTTCAAATGCCCGGATGAAGCTGGAGGCATGCTCGTATCCAATGGTGTGAGCAATTTCTTTTACGCTCATGTAGCTGTTCGCTAGAAGGTGCGCTGCTCTCTGAAGTCTTTGTTCGTTTATCCATTCCCCCATGCAAACGCCGGTCTGGTGCTTGAACAAGCGCTGGAGATACGAAGGGCTCAGGTTGAATTCGAGCGCCAGATCACGAATGGTGAAGGTGGTCCCAGACTCAACCATGCGCAGGATCTTTCCCACGCGCCCTTCCAGCATGGTGGACGTCAATGAGCGAAGCGGAGCAGCCGCGGCATGTGGCATGCCTCCATCCGTAGTAATGGTGTTTGCATCATCACTGCTTGCAAAGCTCCTGCCTGCAGAGTTGACACGAGAATTCAGAGTGCGCACAGGGAGCTCCTGCGGTGGCCGTTTTGTGCGTTATTCGCGGTTGAATTGGTTTGAACATGCTTCAGTGAGCGCCTTTTGCAAAGTTCCCAAGCCTTGGAAGGTTGGGGTTGATCGTCTTGGTCCGAGGGCGTTTCGGTGGCAAAGCTGGAGCTTTGGCCGGCCACGGCAAGCGCTGTGCTTGAGACTAGACACACGCAGAATATCGGTAGCTTGGACCACACCGTAAGGACCTCTCTCTTTACGACATTTCCGACGTGATTCTAACCGCCGGGAGGAACCAGGGTTGGGAGAGTTGGACCCGTGGAAATTCGCGGGAAATTTATTCGACTGCCGAAGCGCTGTCAATGGTACTTCGGCAAGCTACCTAGTCAGTGGCCGTCAGTACAGGTATACGCTCGACTGCATAAGAGTGTGCGGGAACACCTTTGCATTTAATTCAAACAGCAAGGACGACTTTGCCGAACTGCGAGCTGGATTCGAGGTAGACGTGTGCGGCAGCCGCTTCGGCGAGCGGGAAGACGCGGTCAACCATCGGCTTGAAACGCCCAGAGGCCACCAGGCGCATGACGCAGTGGAGCTCGGACTTGGTGCCCATGTAGGACCCAAGTAGCGAGAGCTGGCGGCTGAAGAGAAACCTCAGGTCGACCTTCGCATCGTAGCCGGTGGTGGCGCCGCAGGTTACCAGGCGGCCGCCGGGTGCGAGACTGGCGAAGCTGTCGTCCCAGGTGGCCGTCCCGACGTGTTCGAAGACGACGTCCACCCCGCGCTTATTGGTGATGCGGCGGACTTCATCGCGGATTTTCTGAGTTTTGTGATTGATGAGATGGTCGGCGCCGAGTTGTTTTGCTTTCCGCAGCTTTTCATCGTTGCCGGCTGTGGCAATGACGCGTGCGCCGAAAAACTTGGCAACCTGAATAGCGGCGGTGCCGACGCCGCTACTTGCCCCAAGGATAAGAACATCCTCTCCGGGTTGTAGCTCGGCCCTGGCCAGAAGCATGTGCCAGGCAGTTTGGAAGACAAGCGGAATCGAGGCGGCCTCTTCAAAGGTCAAGTTTTCCGGATAGGGCATGCAATTGACTTCTGGAGCGTGGACCAGTTCCGCGCAGCCTCCGTCGATCAGGTAGCCGAGATTGGTGAATTGGCTACAGCGGTTATCCTGGCCGGAGACGCAGGCGGAGCATTTGCCACAGGTCACGCCGGGGGCAAGAACGACCTTCTGGCCGACGCGCACGGTGGTGACGTCCGCGCCGATCTGGGCAATTTCGCCGGAGACGTCGCTGCCCGGGATGTGCGGAAGCGGAATCGGGATATTGGGGTTGCCGCGGCGGACCCAGAGGTCAAGGTGGTTCAGCGCGCAAGCCTTCACGCGGACGAGGACTTCATTTGGGCGGATGGTGGGGTCGGGAGCGTCCGTGTATTTCAGGACCTCAGGTCCGCCGTGCTGATGGAAGAGCACTGCCTTCATCGGAACGCCCCTCTCGAAACCTTCGAAGACTTACGTAGTATTATGGCATGGAAGCAGCGGGGCTTCGTTGACACGGGCGATGCTGCGCCGTAGGCTGAGGTCAGGACAAAGATACCGGGGAGATGTAAAGGGCACCGAGATTAGCAGAGGAGAGTAGAAGGCGCACAGCCAAGATTGGCTGCACCCACAAGACGATGGACTTGTTCGAAGAGATCGTGAAAATGAGGCGGGCGGGGCAGCGCGCTGCGCTGGCAACGATCGTGCACACGAACGGCTCGATTCCGAGCTATGAGAGTTCGCGGATGCTGGTGCGCGAGGATGGCTCGATCGCTGGAACAATTGGCGGAGGGTGTGTGGAGGCGGAGGTCTGGGCAGCGGCCAAGGAAGTGATGCAGAAGGAAGCCCCGCGCAAAATGGTCTTCAATCTAAATAATGAGGCGAGTTACGACAACGGTTTGATTTGCGGTGGAACGCTGGAAGTTTTTGTCGAGCCGATTCTGCCGCAGCCCATGCTGTATTTGTTCGGCGGGGGGCATGTTTCGACCGCGGTGGCGAAGGCGGCCAGCGCGGCAGGATTCGGCATCGGCGTGGTGGATGACCGCGAGGCCTTCGCGAACAAAGAGCGCTTTCCGATAGCGCAGGAGATTTACACGAGCTACGAAGAAGCTTTCGAAAAGATTCATCCCAATGCGGCGAGTTACCTGGTGATCGTCACGCGCGGCCACAAGGAAGACATGCGCGTTCTGGCTTGGGCGGTGCGTACGGAAGCGCGCTACGTGGGCATGATCGGCAGCAAACGCAAAGTTTTGTCGGTGTACAAAGCGCTGGAGAACGAGGGCTATAAGGCAGACGAGTTCGAACGCGTTTACGCACCGATGGGGCTCGAGATTGGCGCGCTTTCGCCTGAAGAGATCGCCGTCAGCATCGCGGCGGAACTCGTGGCCGTCCGCCGAAATGCGGCGGCCGCCGCGCATAAGAAGTTGAAATTCGAAGCCCACGCTTCACCCGTTCTCCAAACGGGCGAGCGCTGAAAGGGAGCACATGCTGGCCGCCGTCATCCTCTCCGGCGGGGCCTCAAGCCGAATGGGTTCGCCGAAGGCGCTGCTTCCCTACCAGGGGCGGCCGTTCCTCGAACACCTCCTGGAAGTGACTTCGCACCGAAACATTGGCGTCCGCAGAGTGGTGCTCGGCGCGCACGCCGAACCGATCGCAAAAGCCATCCAACTCGAAGCCGACGAAATCGTAATCAATGAAGATTGGGAAAAAGGGCAACTCAGTTCGGTTCAGGCGGCGCTGCGAAGCCTGCCCTCGGGAACCGACGGAATCCTGCTCTGCCTGATCGATCACCCCCTCATCAGTAGCTTGCTGGTTCAGGATTTGATCGAACAGTTTTACAAAACGATGAAACCCATCGTCCTGCCCGTCTATCAGGGGCGCCGCGGCCATCCGGTTATTTTTTCCGCTTCGCTGTATGACGAACTCCATCGCACGTCACTCGAAACCGGCGCGCGGGCGGTGGTATGGGCGCACACGGGAGAAGTCGAAGAGGTACAGACGAACGAAGAAGGCTGCGTGCTGAATCTGAACGACCCGGAAACAATGAACAAGGCGACCCAGCGAAAGGACTAGCGGCTCTTCGAAGCGAGATTTTGGAGGAGCGCGGAGACCGCGTCGGCGGCCAGCTGTGCGCCGTGGAATGTCGCGGGTGGGAGCCCACCCAAGGCTTCGGAGAGAGTTTCCGCCGTGATGGACCGGGCCTCGGCGAACGTGCTGCCGCTAAGACGCTCGGTCAGCACAGAAGCGCAAGCTATCGAGGTGGTGCACCCGCGGCAGAGGAAGCGCGCTTCCGCGATACGGCCGTCCACGACGCGTGCGGAGAGCTTGAGGATGTCGCCGCACACGGGATTGCTTACCTCGATGGTCGCGGTTGCTCCGGGAAGCTCGCCGGCGTTTCGAGGGTTGCGAAAGTGATCGAGAACGGCTTCGCTGAACATTTGTGAAAGTATCCCAAAGGCGGTACCGGAACTGCAACGCAGCATAAATCAAGAAAACATAATGCAGAGACGCAGAGTTCGCGGAGAGCTGAAATAAGGAACAGGCAAGAATGCCTGTTCCACAAAAAAGATTTACTTCTTTGGGGGCAAATACCTTTTTTCTACGGAGGCGACCACGACGTAGTTCGGATCGACCATTTCGGTGAGATGGATTTTGCCGACTTTGGAAAGCAGTTCGTAAGCATCGAGTTCGGAGAGGCCATAGTCGGCGTGTATCCAAGCTACCAGCTCGGTGAAGGCGATCCGCACCGCGTCATCAACGGGACGATAGATGCCCGCGGCCATGATTTCTTTTTCGTTCTCGAAGCGTGGCCAGCCCGTGCGCTTCCCTTTCACGAGATCGAATTGCAGGCGGGCCTTCATGGGAACTTCGATGGCGCTGCCCGCAATTTCGCCGTCGCCCATCGCGGCGTGGCCATCACCAAAGTAAAACAGCGCCCCAGAAACGTTCACAGGCAGGTAGAGAGTATTTCCGGCGGAGGCTTCCGGTGCGTCCATGTTGCCACCGAATTCCGCCGGCACGATGGAACTGCGCGCTTCTCCGTTGGCGGGCGCGACACCGATGCAGCCAAGAAATGGATGGAGCGGGATTTTCACCTTGTAGTTGGAATCGAGGGCTTGAAACGTAGCGGTGTGGTCCGCGTGATCGATCGGGTAAAACCAGATTTTTTCCGGCAACGCTTCTTTTTCGAGCATCGGCGTGTAATGCGTGGCGTTGATGGCTCCGAAGCCCGGTGAAAACGTGCCCACGCCTTGCTTGCCATCGACCTGCAGATCGAGGATATGAACAACCAGCGTGTCCCCAGGTTCCGCACCTTCGATGTAGAAAGGACCGGTAAGCGGATTATCTCCTTTGACGAGCACAAAGGAATCGCCAGGCTTTTGCAGCGCATTGCCGAAACAGTCCAACGAGTTCGCGTCGAGGATATTGCCGGTTTTGAGTCGCGCAACGGGCGGAGCGGCACCGAAGAGGTATTTTACGGTGTCGATGGTAGCGTGGTACTGGACGACTTCCGATTTGGATGGCGCAGATGGAGTCTGAGCTAGACCTGAAAACGGCAAAACCAAGCTAAGAACAAGGAAATGCAAGCGCACAATAGTCCTCCGAGAATTAGGAAAGGCAGTGCAACACACTCGTGACGCGGAGTCAATCCACGCTCTTGCGAATCACAAGACGCTCGGCTGTCTGCTATCCTCTTCCCGTAGCCATGAAAGGGAATCCACGATTACCCTTGCGGATAGTTTCGCTGGCCCCCAGCGTGACCTCGATTTTATGCGCCATTGGGGCAAAGCGCGCTCTGGTAGGCGTGACCAAGTGGTGCGGCGATGTGGCGTCGGTCGGCAGATTGCCGAAGCTTGGCGATTGCTGGCACATGGATTCCGTGAGCGAGACTGTGCGCCTGAAGCCGACCTTGGTGATCGGTTCGGTGCCATACAAGCAGGAGACGGTCGCGAAACTCCTCGAGCAGCCGTTCCCTTTTCTGGCCATGAACCCGCGGACACTCCCTGATATCGAAGCGGACATCCGCTTGCTGGGCGGGATTACGCAAAGGGCGGCGGCGGCCGAACACTTGGTGTGGAAGATGCGCCAGGAGTTCTCGGGAATCGAAAAAAAGTCGCGGCGATGGAAGCAGCGAGTACGCGTTTATTGCGAGGCGTGGCCAAACCCGCGGATCAGTTCCCCGCCCTGGGTAGCGGAATTGGTGAACATCTGCGGGGGCGAGATGGCGGTTCCCGCCGGAGAGAAGATCACGGAGGCGCAAGTAGTGGCAGCACAGCCTGAAGTGATTGTGCTCGCCTGGGCGGCGACGGGAACGAAAGCGGACCCGAAACGGGCCTATAAAGTTACGGCATGGAAAGATCTGCCGGCGATTCGAAACAAAAACGTCTTTGTGATCAGCGATGAATTGCTGAACACGCCGGGGCCCCCGCTAGTCGAGGGTATCCGCGAACTCTACAAACTTTGTCATTTCGTGAATAGAAAACGAGAACAGGCATGAGGACTGTCGTGGCGGCCGTAATTGAGCGCAGCGACCGGCGATTGCTGATCGGCCAGCGCCGGAAAAACGATAGTTCCCCGCTCAAGTGGGAATTCCCGGGCGGCAAGGTCAAGGACGGCGAATCGCCAGAGGTTGCTCTCGCGCGGGAATTGCAGGAAGAACTCGGCGTGACGCTGGTGAGAAGCGTCGAGATTGGCCGCGTGCATCATCATTACGCGGGAACGCCCGATGAACTTGAAATCCGCTTCTTTGTTGCAGCGATCGCGGAATCGGATCTAGTGCCGCACACATTTGAAAAGATCACCTGGGCCTTGCCAAAAGAACTTGGAGAGTACGATTTCCTGGCCGCGAACCGCGAGCTTATCGCACAACTTGCCACTGGCCGCATCAAACCCTCGGAAAT
>WNFS01000484.1_pt1 | contig 31296 bp, 31 predicted proteins | sample 5400141 | NCBI WGS metagenome assembly WNFS01 (sample SAMN13153358, study PRJNA577476) | soil metagenome | isolation source: 60 cm saprolite under Madrone tree | place: USA:California | collected 2016-06-14
GGAAGTGCAGCGGCATGAGGATCTTCATCTCCTTCTTCATGCCGAAGCTCTGCACCTGCTTGAGGAAGGCCACTCCGTCAGCGCCCGGCACCGCGCCCAGGAGCACGTCAGGCTTCGACGCCTGGATCCTCGGCAGGTGAGCGCTGAACTCGGGCTTGCCGAGCGGGTACGGCGTGTTGCCAAGCACCGTGCCGCCGCCCTTGGTGATGACGTCGGTGAACACGGCGTTGTTCTGTTTGCCCCACGCGTAGTCGGCGTAGACGATCCAGTACTTCTTGCCCAGGTTCTTCATGGCCCACCCCCCGACTACACGGCCGGTGATCGTGGGGTTGAGCGCCTCGTGGAAGGTGATGGGGCTGGTGTCGGGCTTGGCGCTGATCTCGTCGGACTGGCTGATCGAGATGAACAGCTTGCCCGCCTTCTTGGTCTGCTCGTTGATGGCCATCTGCACGTGCGCGGCGAGGCCGCCCACGATGAAGTCGACGCCTTGGCCCTCGATGAGCTCAATCGTGCGCTGGGCGCCCGTGGCGGGCTTCAACTCATCGTCGCGGAAGAGGACCTCGACCTTGCGCCCCATCACGCCCCCGCGCGCGTTGAGCTCCTCCACCGCCAGCTCGGCGCCACGCTTCTGGTCGGCGGCGATGGCGCCGAACGGCCCGGTCAGGGGCAGCGGGAAGCCGATCTTGATGGGCCCGGTCTGCGCGCGGAGCACCGCGGGAAAGAGCCCGTGGGCGGCCATGGCCCCGGCGGTCGCGCCCGTCGCGGCCAGGAATTTGCGGCGTGTGATCGACGGCATCGTCGTGCCCTCCTTCGAGGTATGGGTAGGCGCCGGGGAGCCCGGCGCGCTCCGTTGATAGCAGGGGCCCCCCATCATGTCAAGACGCGTGTGCCCCGTCAGCGGGCACCGAAGTCACGGAAACCCTTGCCCTCTTTCGCCAGCCGCTCGAGGAGCGGCGCGGGCGTCCAGGGCTCGCCGTGACGGGTGTGGAAGGCCGCGACATCGGCGTACACCTTCTTGAGGCCGACCTGATCGGCGTAGAACATCGGGCCCCCGCGGTAGCGCGGGAAACCATAGCCGTAGAGATAGGTGACGTCGATGTCGCTCGCGCGAAGCGCGATCCCCTCCTCGAGAATGCGCGCGCCCTCGTTGACGAGGGCCCAGAGGCAGCGCGCGAGGACTTCCTCGTCGCCCACCGTCCGCCGCGCGATGCCGCCTTCCTTGGCGCAGGCGGCGATCACCGCCTCCACCTCGGGGTCGGGTTTGGGCGTGCGCGAGCCGGCTTCGTAGCGGTACCAGCCGGCGCCCGTCTTCTGGCCGAAGCGCCCCTGCTCGCAGAGCTTGTCGCCCACGTGCGAGTAGCGCAGGTCCTTCCGGCGCGTGGCGGCCTTGCCCTTGCGGATGCGCCAGCCGACGTCGAGCCCCGCCAGGTCCTGCATAGCGAAGGGGCCCATGGCGAAGCCGAAGTCGTAGATGACCTTGTCCACCTGCTGCGGCGATGCACCCTCCTCCACGAGGAACTCCGCCTCGCGGAGATACGGGTGGAGCATCCGGTTGCCGATGAAGCCGTCGCAGTTGCCCGCCAGCACCCAGACCTTGCCGATGCGGCGCGCCAGCTCGGCGGAGGTCGCGATGGTCTCCTTCGACGTCTTGGCCCCCCGCACCAACTCGAGCAGGCGCATCACGTTCGCCGGGCTGAAGAAGTGCGTGCCGATCACCGCCTCGGGGCGCGAGGTCGCGGAAGCAATCTGGTCGATGTCGAGCGTGGAAGTATTCGATGCCAGCACCGCGCCGGGCTTGGCGATCTTGTCGAGCGCGGCAAAGACCTCCTTCTTCACGCCCATCTCCTCGAAGACCGCCTCGATGACGATGTCGGCCTCGCGGACGGCCGCGCGATCGAGCGAGCCCGTGATCAGGCTCATGCGCTTGTCCATGTCGGCCTGGGAGAGCCGTCCTTTCTCCACGGTGGCGGCGTAGTTCTTCCTGACGACGGCGAGCCCGCGGTCGAGCACGTCCTGCGCGACTTCCACCACCGTCACCGGGATGCCGGCATTGGCAAAGTTCATCGCGATGCCGCCGCCCATGGTGCCGGCGCCGATGACGGCCGCGCGCTCGATCTTCTTCGAGGGCGTGCCCGGGGGCACGTCGGGGATTTTCGTCGCCTCGCGCTCGGCGAAGAAGGCGTGGATCTGCCCCTTGGACTGGGGCGAGGCCATGCACTCCTGGAAGAGCGCGCGCTCTTTCTTCAATCCCTCGGCGAACGGCAGCGTCACCGCGGCCTGCACGGCCTCGATGCACTTGAAGGGCGCGAGATAGCCGCGCGCCTCGCGCTCGATGCTCTTTCTGAACGCGTCGAAGAGGCCGGGGTTGGCGCGCGCGGGCGCGAGCTTGTCGTCCATGGCCGAGATCTTCTTCAGCGGCCGCTTCTCGGCCACGACGCGCTCGGCGAAAGCGACCGCGCCGGCGCGCAGATCGTCGCCCACGACCTCGTCCACGATGCCGAGCTCTTTTGCCCTGGGCGCCCGCACGGGATCACCGCTCACGATCATCTTGAGCGCCGCCTCGACTCCGGCCACGCGCGGCAGCCGCTGGGTACCGCCTGCTCCCGGTAGGAGTCCCAGCTTGACCTCCGGCAGTCCCACCTGCCCCGCGGCGACGGCGACCCGGTAGTGGCACGCGAGGCAGACTTCGAGTCCGCCGCCAAGCGCCGTGCCGTGGATGGCCGCGACCACGGGCTTGGGACTGGCTTCGATCGCATCCAGGACGCTGTGAAGACCAGGCGGCAGGGGCGGCTTGCCGAACTCGCGGATGTCGGCGCCGGCGATGAAGGTGCGGCCGCCGCCGATGATGACCATGGCCGTGACTCCCGGATCCGCCACGCCCTTGGCGATGGCGTCGGTCAGCCCCTGGCGCACGCCCTGGGAGAGCGCGTTGACGGGCGGGTTGTTGACCGTGATGACGCCGACGCTGCCCTGCTTCTCGAACGCTACGAGATCACTCATTTGGTTCCTCCGTGGAGCAGGCTCTCGGCCGCCTCCATCAGGCTTTCGGAAAGAGTCGGATGCGCGTGGATGGTCAGCGCAAGGTCCTCGACGGTAACGGCGCTCTCGATGGCCAGCGCCGTCTCGGCGATCAGCTCGCCTGCGCCGGGGCCGACGACCCCGGCCCCGACCACGCGACCGGATGCCGAATCCACGACGAGCTTGGTCAGCCCGTCGCTCCGTCCAATGGTCGCCGCGCGGCCCGAAGCTGCCCACGGAAACTTCGCGACCCTGACGGCGCGGCCCGCCCGCTGGGCCTCCGCCTCCATGAGGCCGCACCAGGCAACCTCGGGATCGGTGAAAACGACGGCGGGGACCGCCGCGTTGTCGAAGGCCGCCGGGCGCCCCGCGATGGCCTCCGCCGCGACCTTGCCCTGGCGCATGGCCCGGTGGGCGAGCATGGGGTCGCCGGTAACGTCGCCCACTGCGTAGATGTGAAGATCGGCCGTCCGGCAGCGCTCGTCGACGGAAATCACGCCGCGCTCAGCGATCTTCACCTTGGTCGTCTCGAGGCCGAGCTTGTCGCTGACGGCTCGGCGGCCGACGGCGACCAGGACGCGATCGAATGACTGAGGCCCCTGGCCGCCTCCTAACGTCGCCTCGATGGCGCCGCTTACTTCCTTGAGCGACGCGACCTTGGTCTTCAGATGAACGGCGGCGAACATCTTCTCGCAGCGGCGCGCCAGGGGCTGGACGAGGTCGCGATCGGCCCCAGGCAAGAGCCCGTCCGTCATCTCGACCACGGTGACCCGGCTGCCGAGCGCGGCGTAGACCTGACCCAGCTCGAGCCCGATGTAGCCGCCTCCGATGACCAGCAGACGCTCGGGGATCTCCGTCACCTCGAGCGCCGCCGTCGAGTCCATGATGCGCTCGCTCGCCAGGTCGAGTCCCGGCACGCGGCTCGGCAGCGAGCCCGTCGCGACGATCGCGTGCTTGAAGCGGATCACCTGCGGCTCGTCGCCGCCGACCCGGATGCTGCGCGAGTCCTCGAAGGCGCCCCAGCCGCCGATGACCTCCACGCCCTTGGCCTTGGCGACGGACGCGAGCCCGCGCGAGAGCTTGCCCACGACGCGCTCGGCCTTCCACTTTCTCAGCGGGTCGAGCGAGACGCGCGGCTCACCGAAGTCCAGCCCGAACTCCTTCGCGCGCTCCGCCTCACCAATGATGGCCGCCACGTGCAGCAGCGCCTTGGACGGGATGCACCCCTCGTAGAGGCATGCCCCACCCAGCCGCTTGCCCGCGTCCACCACCACCGTCTCGAGCCCCAGCTCCGCGCACCGGAACGCCGCCGAGTAGCCGCCGGGTCCGCCGCCCAGCACGGCCACGTCCACTTCGGTCACCAGGTCGCCCATCACCATGGCATCACTCTTGATGGTATATGTATACTATGCATATACTCGCTGCGTGGAGTTCGAATGGGACGAGGCCAAGCGAGCCCGGAACCGACAGATCCATGGCGTAGACTTCGAAGAGGCTGCGACGGCTTTCTTCGATCCCTTGGCCGTCATACACATGGACGAAGTCCACTCGCGCCAGGAGCATCGCTTCCGCCTGTTGTCGAGGTCGCGGAAGGAGCGGCTCTTGGTAACCATCTTCGCTGACAGAGGCCAGCGATATCGCATCATCTCTTCACGACCCGCAACCAGACGGGAGACAAGGGACTATGAGAAAGGAATATGACTTCAGCAACGCAAAGCGGGCCAATTTCCGAAACCTTCCCCCACTTGACCAGCTCGACCGGCATACGAAGGTGCGTATCACGATCTTCATCGACAACGACATCCTGAAGTTCTTCAAGGCGCGGGCGGCCAAGCGGGGTAAGCCGGCGTACCAGACCCAGATCAACCAGGCCCTCCGCGAGTACATGGAGGGCAGCCAGCCTCCGGCCAAGGGCAGCCACAATGAGCGCAGACTCATCGCGCACCTCGCGGAGCAAGTCGTCCGGTACGCGGTAGCCAAAGCCAGCAAGTCCCGACCGAAGCGGGCCAAGAGATAGTCCCTACCATTCGAGGAACAGGGTTTCCGGCGCTTCGAGGCGGCGGATGATGGCCTGGGCGAAACGCGCGCCGTCCGCCCCGTCGGCCACACGGTGGTCGAAGGTGAGCGTGATCGGCAGCATGGTCCGCACCACGATCTGGCCGCTGCGCACGACTGGCTCCTCCCTGCCGCGGGCCACACCCAGGATGGCCACCTCCGGGTAGTTGATGATGGGGATGGCGCCGGTGCCGCCCAGCGCGCCGATATTGGTCACCGTGAAGGTGCCCCCGCGGAGATCGTCGAGCGCGGCCTTGCCGTCGCGCACCCGCTGAGCCAGCGCGGCCAGCTCGCGCGCCAGCTCCATGACGGGCTTCTTGTCCACGTCCCTGATGACGGGGACGATCAGGCCGCGGTCGGTCGCCACGGCGATGCCGAGATGGCAGTAGCGCTTCAGGATCAGCTCCCCCGCCCTGGCGTCGAGGCTCGCGTTGAACTGCGGGTGCTCGTGGAGCGCGAGCGCCGCCGCCTTCAGGATGAAGCTCGTCAGCGTCAGCGTGATCTCGCGCTGCTTGGCCGCCTCGAAGCTTCGCGTGACGATCGCGTTGAGGTCCGTGATGTCGACCTTGTCGAAGTGGCTGACGTGCGGGACGAGCGCGGCCGACAGCGCCATGCGTTCGGCGATGGTCCGGCGCAGATGCGAGAGCGGCTGGCGGTCGACCGGCCCCCACTGCTCGAACTTCGGCAGGGGTGGGGGCTCGAGACCGGCCTTGGCCAACGGCATGGCCAGCGGCTTGGCCGGCCCCGCGGGCGCTACCGCTCGCGCGGGAGCGGCGGGAGCGGCCGCCGGCTTGCCCGCGCTCGCCCGCACGTCGTCGTCGGTGATGCGGCCTCCCGGACCGGTACCGCGCACGGCGTGAAGATCCACGCCCATCTCTCGCGCGAGACGCCGCGTCGAGGGCGCCGCGGTGACCGGGCCGCCGTCGGCGCGCTCGCTTGCCGCCGGCCGGGGCGCCGGCGCTACGGGCGCGGCTGCCGGCGCGGCGGAAGGTGCGGGCGCCGCCGCGCCGCCCGCGTCGGCAAAGCTGACGAGTGGCTGGCCGACCTTTACGGTCTGTCCCGGCTCAACGTGGATCTTCTCCACCCGACCGGCGAAGGGCGACGGGATCTCGACCTGGGCCTTGTCCGTCTCCACCTCGAGGAGCGGCGAGTCTTCCTTCACCACGTCGCCCTCGTGGACGAGGACGGCGCGGATCTCGGCTTCGACGAGGCCCTCGCCGAGATCGGGCAGGACGAACGTACGGAGCATGCTAGAAAGCCAGAGTCTCGCGCGCGGCGGCGAGGACGCGGGCGACGTCAGGCACGCTCGCCTTCTCGCGGGCGAAGCCGGGGAAGGGCACGTCGTAGGCCGCCACGCGCCGAATCGGCGCCTCGAGAGACAGGAAGGCGCCCTCCATGATGCTGGCGGCGATCTCGGCGCCCGGACCGAAGCTCTTTGGCGCCTCGTGGACGACGACCGCGCGCCCGGTCTTGGCGACGGAGGCCGCCAGCGTCTCGCGATCGAGCGGCGAGATGGTCAGGAGATCGATGACCTCCGGCGCCACGCCGTCCTCGGCCTGGAGCGTCTCCGCCACCTCGAGGGCCACGCGCAGCATCGCGCCGTAGGCGATCAGCGTCAGCCTCTGCCCCTCGCGCGCGACCTGTGCCTTGCCGATGGGCATGGTCTCGCTCTCGTCGGGCACCTCCTCCTTGGACGCGTGGTAGAGCGCCTTGTGCTCGAAGAAGACGACGGGATCGGGGTCGCGGATGGCGGAGACGAGCAGGGCGCGCGCCGTGCGCGGTCCCGACGGGATCACCATCTTGAGCCCGGGGATGTGGGCGTAGAACTGCTCCTCGCTCTCGGAGTGATGCTCGAGCGCGCGGACGCCGCCGCCGTACGGCATGCGTATGACCATCTGGCAGTGGAAGCGACCCTGGCTGCGCTGGCGGTAGCGCGCGGTGTGGTTCTCGATCTGGTGAAAGCTCTGGAAAGCGAAGCCGGAGAACTGGATCTCGCACACGGGCTTGAGCCCGTACAGCGCCATGCCCACCGAGCTGCCGATGATGGCGGCCTCGGCCAGCGGGCTGTCGATGACGCGATTGCTGCCGAAGCGCCGGTGCAGATCCTCCGTCACGCGGAAGACGCCGCCGTCCACACCCACGTCCTCGCCGATGACGAGCACATCGGGGTCCCGCTCCATCTCCTCCAGGAGAGCCAGATTCAGCGCCTTGACCATGTTCAGCTTTGCCATATGGCGCCCGTCAGTCCCTCACCATGTAGATGACGACTAGTTCTGCCAACGGCTGGTCCTCCGTTGGCCGCGCATCGGAGGAGAGGCCGGCTCAGCTGAAGCGGGCTCGCCGCCGTCCGCGGGCGCCTCGAGCCGCGCCGCCAGCTCCGCGCGCTGGGCCGCGAGGTGAGCCGGCAGCTCGGCGTAGGCGTGGTCGAACATCGCGAGCGGATCGGCGGGCGGCATCGCCTCGAAACGCTCGACGGCGCGTGAGATCTCCTCGTCCACCTGGTCTTCGAGAGAAGCCTCGAGCAGCTTCTTCTTTTCGAGGTAGGCGCGAAAGCGCGTCAGCGGGTCCTTCTGCTCCCAGAATTTGACCTCCTCGTCCGTCCGGTATTTCGTCGGGTCGTCAGCCGTCGTGTGAACACCCAGCCGGTACGTGACGCACTCGATCAGGGTAGGCCCCTGCCCCGCCCGCGCCCGCTCGACGGCTTCGAGGCTCGCCGCGTAGACCGCCAGCACGTCGTTGCCGTCTACCTGGATACCGGGGAAGCCGTAGGCCAAGGCCTTCTGGGCGATCGTGCGCGAGTTGGTCTGTTTCTTCAGCGGCACGGAGATGGCCCATTGATTGTTCTGGCAGACGAACACCACGGGCACGTGCCAGACACCGGCAAAATTGGCCGCCTCGTGGAAGTCGCCCTCCGAGGTCGCGCCGTCACCGAAGTAGGCCATGACCACCGCGTTCTCGCCCCGGTACTGGATGCCATACGCGATACCGACCGCGTGAGGGAGCTGGGTCGATACGGGAATAGCAATGGGCAGGTCATGCTGCTCCGGCCCAGGCTGCCCGCCCTCGAGGCGGCCGGCGAACAGGGCCAGGATCTTCTCGATGGGCCAGCCGCGCCAGATCATGGCCGCCGTCTCGCGGAAGGACGGCACCGTCCAGTCGGTGGGCTTGAGCGTGAAGACGCTGCCCAGCTGGGAAGCCTCCTGCCCCTTGATCGGGGCGAAGGTACCGATGCGGCCCTGGCGCTGGAGCTTGAGCATACGCTCGTCGAGGCGCCGCCCGAGGACCATACCGCGGTAGAGGCGCTTGAGGTCTTCGGGCGAGAGCATGGGCTCGAGCTTGGCATCCAGCTTGCCGTCGCCGTCCAGGATGGACAGCCGCTCGATGGGGAACTGCGGCTCGATCAGAGTTCTGGGCATGGGCGACCCGATTCGGTCCCTATCGTACTCGAAGGCGCTGAGTCTCACCAGCGCGTTGAGCCGGCCACCGCAGGTCTCCGCTCTACGAGAAGGGGATGGGCAACGGCGGCCGTCCCCACGGGCGGCCGCCCTTGACCGTCAGCCACGGCACGAGCTTCATGGTGCCGGTGCGCTTGTTGTTCCGCGTGTCCACGAACTCGACCGGTCCGTCCACGAGATCGAAGATCGAGATGTCGGCCGGCGCTCCGATCTGGAGCGTGCCAAGGCCCGGAACGCGATTGATGATCTTCGCCGGCTCCCAGGTCGCGCGCGTCACGACCTCCTCGAGCGGAACGCCGAGGTTGAGGAGCTTGGACATGACGTTGGGCAGCACCGGGTAGCCAGGGGTATTGATGCTGATCCCATGGAGATCGCTCGAGATGGTGTCGGGCTGGCCGCCCTGCTGGAGCGCGGGCTCGCATACCGTGTAGTCGAAGCTGCCCCCGCCGTGGCCGATGTCGAAAATGACCCCGCGCTGCTTGGCCGCCTTGGCGGCCGGGGCCAGCTGCCCGTTCTGGACGATGTTGTTGCCGGCCCCGCTGAAGGCGTGCGTCAGGATGTCTCCCGGCCGGAGCAGGTCGAGGAGATCCGAGATGGAGCCGGGCGCATTGCCGATGTGACACATGACGCGGAATTGCGGGCCCGCCAATGCGGCGGCGCGAATGGCGCGACGCAGTGGCTCGAGCCCGTTCTGGCCCACCACGGACTCGGTCATCCGCACCTTGACCCCGAGCACGACGTCGGGGTTCTCGGCCACGGCCTTGGCGCAGAGGTCGACGTCGGCATACTCGATATTCACCATCTCGCCGATCTGGCCGGCGCCGGCCAAGCCAATGGTCGAGATATGGACAAAGGCGAAGAGACGCGTGCGGGTTTGCGGCCGGGCCCAGTGTGTGAAAGCACCAAGAGTGAGAGCGCCCGTGTCCCCGGCGGAGACCGCGGTGGTCGTCCCGGTGATGCCGACGAGCTCGTCGGCGGGAAGACCAATGCCGATATGAGGGCAGAAGTGCGTGTGGAGATCGACGAGCCCCGGTGTGAGGAGCCTGCCGCCGGCGTCAATGCGCTGCACGGCGCGATCCGTCGCAATGCTGGTGGCGATAGCCGCGATCTGGCCTTGCTTGATGCCGATGTCGCGCTTGGCGCGCAGGCGCTGGCTCGGATCAAGCACGTCGCCGTTGGCGATGACGAGATCGAACTTGAGTGCCGGGTCCGCGGGATTAAAGCCCACCGGCGCGGGTTGCACTATCTGGCCTCCGCTTGCAGGCGCCTGAGCCTGCGCCGGTTGCGCGGCCAGGAGTCCGCCCGCCGCCACTGTTGTCCCCAGCTTGATCAAATCGCGGCGTGAGACGTCCATCTGTGCCTCCCGTGGCCCCTCTGGAAGCGAGCGCGCCACATGCTAGCCGGAAGACCGGAGAGGGTCAAGCGGATGAGGCGAAATCGCCCCCGGATGTGAGACGATGCCACCCTATGCCATTCTCATCCTTCGGGCTTCACCCCGATCTCCTCCGAGGCGTCAAGGAGATGGGCTTCACCCGCCCCACCCCGATCCAGCAGGACGCGATCCCGCCCGCGATGGAAGGCCGCGACGTGCTCGCCTGCGCCATGACGGGCAGCGGCAAGACGGCGGCCTTCGTGCTGCCTATTCTCCACCGCCTCATGCCCAAGCGGCGCGGCGTCACCCGCGCGCTGATCGTGACGCCGACGCGCGAGCTGGCGGCCCAGATCGACGAGCACCTGAGCCAGATGGCCGTGCACACGCCCATGTCGGGCGCGGCCGTCTTCGGAGGCGTGGGCATGGGCCCGCAGGAGCACGCCTTCAGGACGGGCGTGGACGTCATCGTCGCCACGCCGGGACGGCTCCTCGACCACTTCCGCTTTCCCTACGCCAAGCTCGAGGGGCTGGAGATCCTGGTCCTCGACGAAGCCGACCGGATGCTCGACATGGGCTTCCTGCCCGACATCCGCCGCGTCCTCAAGCACCTGCCGCCCCGCCGGCAGACGCTCTTCTTCTCCGCGACCATGCCACCGCCCATCATGACCCTGACGCGGGAGCTGCTCCGCCATCCGGCGACGATCAACCTCGAGCGCAAGGCCGCACCTGCCGTCGGCATCACCCAGGCCGTGTATCCGGTCGCCCAGGAGGTCAAATCATCGCTGCTGCTGGAGCTGATCAAGCGCGGCGAGATGAAGAGTGCGCTGGTCTTCACGCGCACCAAGCACCGGGCCAATCGGCTGGCCGACTTCCTCGCGCGCCACAACGTGGCCTGCGAGCGCATTCACGGCAATCGCAGCCAGGCGCAGCGCACGGCGGCGCTCGCGGGCTTCAAGAGCGGGCGGTTCAGGATCCTCGTCGCCACCGACATTGCCGCGCGCGGCATCGACGTGGAGGCGCTGAGTCACGTGATCAATTTCGACGTGCCGAACGTGCCCGACGACTACATCCACCGGGTCGGGCGCACCGCCCGCGCCGAGCTGACGGGCGACGCATTCACCTTCGTCTCGCCGCAGGAGGAGGGGGATCTCTCGGCCATCGAGCGCGCCGTCGGCAAGCGCCTGCCCCGCGTCGTCCTCCCCGACTTCGACTACACCCGGCGCGGATCGGAGAAGCTCGAGATCCCGCTCGCCGAGCGCATTGCGGCCATCCGCGCGCGCAAGTCTGAGGACCGCGCACGGGCCAAAGCCAACGCCGCGCGCCGCGGGCAGCCGCCGGCGCCCCAGGGTCAGCGCCGCGGCGCAGGGCCGACGCCGCAGAGGGGCCCACGACCGCCGGTACAGTCCTGGCCCGGGCAGCCGTCCAATCCGCGCCGCGAGAGCGGCCGCTAGTCCAAGCTCCCCCCTCACCCTACCCTCTCCCCCTCCGGGGGAGAGGCTTTCAAATCGGCTCCCTCTCCCTCGGCGAGGGAGAGGGCCGGGTGAGGGTGGGATAGTTTAGATTCCCAGCGAAGACAGAAATTCGCCGATCACTCCCTGGACCTCGGCGCGGTGGCTGCGGTTCGGAAAGTGGGGCCCGCCCGCGACGACGTGAAGCCGCGCGCCCGGGATGGTGTCGGCGATGCGCCGCGACATCTCGGGAGTCGGGAAGCTGTCCTCCGAGCCCGCGATCACCTGCACCGGACACCGAATGCGCCTGCAGTCCGCGAGCCAGTCGGTGCGAGCATAGGTCTCGTCGAGGAGCGCGAGCAGCGACGCGACCGAGTGGCGGCGCAGGCGTCCCGTCACCTCCGCGTAGCGCTCCGGCCTCGACCTCAGGCGGGCGAGCGCGTCTTCTCCCATGCGGAGCCTGATATTGGCGTCGAAGTACTCCTCGAAGCGCCCCTTCTCGACGAGAGGCCGATGGGCCGCCCACCAGGCCTTGTCGGCGGCCGACGGCTCATAGGGCGGCCCGCTGATGGACACCACGGCCGCCACACGCGCGGGCGCATGGACCGCGGCCCAGAGTGACAGCGCCGCGCCCATGGAGGCGCCACCCCAGATCGCGCGCTCGATGCCGAGCGCCTGGAGCCACAGGGTCAGATCCTCGAACTTCCTGGCATAGGTGTAGTCCTCGAGCCGCTCGAATCTGGAGGACAGTCCGTGGCCGCGCGTGTCGGGGAACAGGGCGCGTATCCGGTCCACGAACGGCTCGAGATCGGGCAGCATGAAGGAGGAATCCTCGACCGAGCCGCCGTGGATCCACACGACCGGCGGCTTGGAGGGAGTACCCGCCTCGCGCCAGTGGAGGCGGACGCCATTCTCGAGCTCGATCTCAGGCAGGAGAGAGACGCTGCTCCACGTGTCGCGCGTAGCGGGACATGGAGTAGGTACAGATCCAGTAGACGACCGCGATGAAGAGGTAGAGGGCGAAGGGACGGACCTCGCGGTTGTTGACCACCTGCGCGGCCTTGGTCAGATCCATGAAGCCGATGATCGAGGCGAGCGAGGTGTCCTTGAAGAGCACGATGAACTGCGTCACCAGCGACGGGATCATGTTCTTGAGCGCCTGCGGCAGGATGACGTGACGCATCGTCTGCGTGCCCGTGAGACCGACGGCGGTCGCCGCCTCCACCTGCCCCCGGGGCACCGACTGCACGCCGGCCCGCACGATCTCGCCCAGGTAGGCCGCCTCGAAGATGACGAAGGCGGAGAGCGCCACCCAGAACTCGGGGATGGCGCGCTGGAGCACGATCGGCACGACGATCCAGATCCAGAAGATGACCATGACCAGCGGGACTCCGCGGAAAAACTCGACGTAGAGGGTGGCGGGAATCCGGATCCATGGCCGCGGCGCGAGCCGGCCCAGGCCGATGAAGATGCCGAGCAGAAACCCCAGGACGATGGCGGGGATGGCCAGGCGCACCGTGCCCCCCACGAACTTCCCGAAGCCGAGAAACCCCTGGATCATCAGGAACGGTAGGTTGCGCCAGATAACCTCGAGGCCGTCGATCACCGCCGCCTCCTGCCGCCGCTCGTGATGAGACCGGGGATCGCCGTCCTCCGCTCGACCCAGCTCATCAGCGACGCGATGCCCACGCAAAGGGCCAGATAGATGAGCGTCCCGGCCGCCAGCGCCTCGATAGCCTTGGCGGTGTAGGTCTCGATCTGGCGGGTCTGGAAGGTCAGCTCGGCCACGCTGATCGTCAGCGCCAGCGAGGAGTTCTTGAGCAGGTTGAGCGACTCGCTGGTCCCAGGCGGGATGATGATTCTCAACGCCACCGGCAGGATGACGTAGCGGTAGGACTGGAAGGTGGTCAACCCCGAGGCGACGGCGGCCTCCATCTGCGTCTTCGGGATCGACTGGATGCCCGAGCGCAGCACCTCGGAGAATCGCGCGCCGCTGTAGACGCCGAGCGCGAGCACCCCGGCCCAGAATTCGAGCCCATGCCCCAGCATCCACTCGCGGATCGTCTCGGGCAGGAACGGCGGCACGGCGAAGTACCAGAAGAACATCCAGACCAGCAGGGGCACGTTGCGGAAGAACTCGACGTAGAACGTGGCCAGCGCGCGCAGCGGCCGGAACTTCACGGTGCGGAGCACGCCCGACACGATGCCGAGCGCCACCGCGAGGAGCCACGCCAGCGCCGACAGCTCGAGCGTCGTGATGAGCCCGCTCAGGAGCCACTGCCCCGACTCCCCCGTCCATAACACCGACCACTTGAACGTGTAGTTCACTGGATCACTTCGTCCGCCCGCCCCAGCAGGGACGGCGGGACCGTCAGGCCGAGGGCCTTGGCGGTCTTGAGGTTGATGATGAACTCGAAGTTGGTGGCCTGCTGCACGGGGATGTCGGCGGGTTTCATGCCTTTCAGGATCTTGTCCACAAAGGTGGCCGCGGCCCGAAACAAGTCGGTATAGCGCGTCCCATACGACATGAATCCCCCGTCGTCTACATATTCCCGGTACGGGTACATCGCCGGCAGCCGGTTGTGTGCGGCGAAATCCACGATCCGTCTTCGGTGAGCGAGCAAGAGGCGATCCGGAAGCACGACGAGCGCATTCGGGTGCGCCCCGGCAATCGTGGCGAACGCGTGCTCGAAATCGGCGACTCGGCGAGCGTCGACCGCGGGTTGCAGCGTTACGCGCAGCGTCTTGGCCGCGATCTGCGTGTGTTGATAAAAAGCGTGGTTCGTCCGATTGTCCGGATTCCAGAGCACGGCAACGCGCGACACCTTTGGAGCTGCCCGCTTGAGAAGCTCCAAGCGCTTGCCTTCCAACTCCCCAGGTCGAGTGCTATACCCCGTGACGTTCCCGCCCGGCTGCGCGAGGCTGACGACGAGCCCGGACAGAACAGGATCACCACTTGACGCCATGACGATGGGGATGGTCTTGGTCGCCTGCTTGGCCGCAACGGCGCCGGGCGTGCCCGACGTCACGATGACATCGACCTTGAGACGGACCAGCTCGGCGGCCAGGTCGGGGAGTCGGTCATCCCGCCCCTCCGCCCAGCGATACTCGATGGTGATGTTCTGGCCGTCGATATAGCCGAGGTCCCGGAGCCCCTGCCGGAATGCCTCGACGTTCTGGGACTCCAGCGAAGGCGAGGAGGGGCCCAGGTAGGCTATCCGCGGCCTTGTCGCCGGCTGCTGCGCCGCGACGGCGAGCGGCGCGGCGAGGAGGCCCCCGGTCAGTGCGCCGAGAAACGCGCGCCGGGTGGTCACTGGATGACCTCGTCCGCCCGCAGCAGCAGCGATTGCGGGATCGTCAGGCCGAGCGCCTTGGCGGCCGTGAGGTTGATCACCATGTCGAATTTTATCGGCTGCTCCACGGGAAGGTCGCGTGGTTTTGCGCCCTTGAGGATCCTGTCCACGTACACGGCAGCGCGGCGGTACATCTCGGGAATGCTTGCACCGTAGAACATCAGACCTCCGGCGGCCACGAACTCTCTGCCCGGATACATGGAGAGCATCCGATTCTTCGCGGCGAATTCGACGATTCGCCTGGCATACGAGGCGATGAGCGGGTCGGCCGTGGTCATCAACGCATCCGGTCTGGCTCGTGACATGGCAGCGAACACGCGCTCGAAGTCGCCCGGCCCTCGGAGCTCGTGGGGCTCGAGCGTCAGGCGCAGATCCTTCGCCCACCGCCGCGTCTCTTGGAGAGCGAGCACGCTTCCACGGTTCTCGGGATTGTAAATGAGCGCGACGCGGGTCATTTTTGGATCCGCTTCCTTGAGCAGCTCCAGCCGCTTCCCGTACTCGGGCCCAATGAACGCGACGCCCGTGATGTTGCCTCCCGGGTGAGCGAAGCTGGCCACGAGGCCTGATTCATCGGGAAAGGCAACGTTCGCGAACACGATCGGTACGGTCGTCGTCGCTTGTTTGGCCGCGAGGGACGCTGGAGAGCCCGCCGTGCAGATCACGTCGACACGAAGGGCGATCAATTCGGTCGCGAGCTTCGAAAGGCGCGACCCCTCCCCGTCGGCCCAGCGCACTTCTATCGTGATGTTGCGGCCTTCAACGTAGCCAAGCTCACGCAAGCCGGCCCGCAGGGCATCCAGATTGGGGAGGCCATTCGCGGCCGACGCAGGGGAGAGCCATCCGATCCGGTATACCTTCCCGGCCGGCTGCGACTGGGCGACGAGCGGCGCGAGAAGACCGCCGGCCAGCGTGCCGATGAAGGCCCGCCGAGTGCTCACTGCATCACCTCGTCCGCCCGCCCCAGCAGCGACTGCGGGATCGTCAGCCCGAGCGCCTTGGCGGTCTTGAGGTTGATGACCAGCTCGAACTTCGTGGGTTGCTCGACGGGAAGATCGGCGGGCTTGGCCCCCTTGAGGATCTTGTCCACATAGGTAGCGGCGCGGCGAAACAAATCAGCAAGGTTCGGTCCATAGGACATTAGGCCCCCGGCATCGACAAACTCTCTTTGTACGTAGACTGCCGGCAGCCGCTTCTTGGCCGCCAGGTCCACGAGGCGTCTGCGCTCAGTAAAGAGCATGGCGCTTGGCAGCACAGTCAACGCATCCGCGCGTTCCCCGGTCATCTTCGAGAAGGCCCTGTCGATATCGCCGGGAACTCGCGCCTCAACGACTTGAAGCCGCACCCTCAGCGCCCGTGCCGCGACGTCTGCTGCCTTCAGCATCTCCCTGTCCGTGCGTTCGTCCATGAAACCTGACTGCCAAAGGACAGCGACCAGACTGATCCATGGCACGGCCTGCTTGAGCTGTTCCAGACACTTGCCGACTAGCTCCGGGTTGAGGTTGGACGACCCCGTGACATTGCCGCCCGGCCGCGCAAGGCTGGTGACGAGCCTGTCCGTAACCGGATCGGGAGCAGAAGAGAAGACAATGGGGATAGTCTTGGTCGCTTGCTTGGCGGCCAGGGCGGGGGGCGCGCCTCCTCCGGTCACGATGACATCAACCTTGAGCGCAACCAGTTCGGCCGCCAGCGCGGGGAGCCGCTCGGGCTTCCCCTCGGCATCTCGGATTTCGATCACGATGTTGCGCCCCTGGATGTAACCGAGGTCACGCAGTCCTTGACGGAAGGCCTCCTGCAGGTGGGAGTTAGGGGCAAGGTTGAGCGACAACAAGCCTATTCGAGGGACCCTGGTCGGCTGCTGCGCTTGGGCGGCGAACGGCGCAAGGAGGCCACACGACATCGTGGCGAGAAAAACCCGGCGAGAAGCCAACCCCCTCCCCCTGCCCTCTCCCCCTTCTGGGGGAGAGGGAGTTGCAAGAAAGGCCATCTGGTCTACTTGGGCACCGCCTGGTAGAGCATGAAGGTGCGAACGCCGGCGGACATGGGATAGGGCAGCTCGCCCTTGGGCCCGAACCACTTCTCGTAGATCTCGAAGTATTTGCCGGACTCGATCCCGTCCATCAGCCCACCGTTGACCACGTTGCGGAAGTCGGCGTCATTCTTCCGCATGGCCATGCCATAGGGCTCGTAGGAATAGAAGTCGCCCACGACCTCCCACAACGCCGGGTTCTGCGCCTTGAGCTTGAGGCCGGCCAGCTGGATCCCGTCGTTGGTGTAGGCGTCCACCTGCCCCTGCAAGAGCGCCTGGAAGGCCGCCGGCTGGTCGGGGAACTCGCGCAGCTGCGCCTTGGGCGCCTTCTCCCGGATGATCTTGGCGTTGGTCGAGCCCTGCTGGGCCGCGATGCGCTTGCCGTCGATGTCCTTGATGCTGCGGATCTTGCTGCCCTTCTTCACCAGGAACTGGGCGCCGGTCACGAAGAACGTGAGGGAGAAGTCCACGCTGTCGCGCCGCGTGCGAGTGTCCGTCATGGTGCCGGCGATGAGGTCCACCGCGTTCGAGCTGAGCAGCGGGATGCGCGTGGGCGGCGTGGATTCCTTCTTCTCGATCTTGATCGACTTGCCGAGCTTCTTCTCCAGCGCGGGCTTGACCAGCTCCTCGACCAGGTCGATGGAGAAGCCGACCCATTCGTTCTTGGCATTGACGTAGGCGAAGGGCGGCGAGCCTGTGCGCGTGCCGATGGTGAGCGTGCCGGACTGGTTGATCCTCTCGAGGGTGCCTTGGGCCTGGGCGAGCGCCGGCGTCACCGACGACGCCAGCAGGGCCAGGGCCACGACTGAAGCGAGAAACTTTCTCATGCACTGCCTCCTTGGGGTCTGTGGGGGGTTAGTGGGAGAGGATCTTGGAGAGGAAGTCCTTGGCACGGTCGGACTTCGGAGCCGAGAAAAAATCCTGCGGAGTCGCGGCCTCGACGATCTGGCCCTCGTCCATGAAGATGACGCGGTGGGCGACACGGCGGGCGAATCCCATCTCGTGCGTCACGACCATCATGGTCATGCCGTCCTTGGCGAGGTCGGTCATGACGTCGAGAACCTCGTTGATCATCTCGGGGTCCAGGGCCGAGGTCGGTTCGTCGAAGAGCATGATGCGCGGCTGCATGGCGAGCGCGCGCGCTATCGCGATGCGCTGCTGCTGGCCGCCGGAGAGGTTGGCCGGGTGCTTGTCGGCCTTGTCCGGGATGCGCACGCGCGCCAGGAGGTCGCGCGCGATCTTTTCCGCCTCGGCCCGGGAGAGGCCCTTGACCTTCATGGGCGCGAGCATGATGTTTTCGATCGCCGTCATATGGGGGAACAGATTGAAAGACTGGAACACCATTCCCACCTCGGCGCGGAGCTTGGAGAGGTTGACGCCGTTGCCGGTGATCGGCTCGCCGTAGACGCGTATTTCTCCCTGCTGGATGGGCTCGAGGCGGTTGACGCAGCGGATGAGCGTGCTCTTGCCCGAGCCCGAGGGGCCGCAGACCACGACCACCTCGGCGGTGGCCACGTCGAGCGTGACGTCCTTCAGCACGTGGAGCGGGCCGAACCACTTGTTGACTTGCGTGAACTGGATGGCGGGGATCGACGCGGTCGCCACGGCTACTCGATCACCAGGAGGACGTCGCCCGGGTTCACGGCCTGGCCGACCTCGACGCGGATCTCCTTGACGGTCCCCGCCACGGCCGCCCTGAACTCGTTCTCCATCTTCATTGCCTCCAGGATGACGAGGCCGTCGCCGGGCTTGACCACCTGGCCGACGGCGACCTCGAGGAGCACTACGCGACCCGGCATGGGCGCCCTGAGCACCTGCCCGCCGCCCGCGGCGGCGCCGCCTCGGGTGCGGATGATGTAGCGCGTCTCTTCCTCCACGCGGATCGCGTAGGCCTCCCCCTCGACGTGGACGACGAAGCTGCCGTTTTCCTCGGTCACGTCCGCCACCGTCGACGCCTGGCCCAGCAGCAGCGACCAGCCGCCCCCGCCCGTCGGCCGCGCGTCCACGAGGAGGACCTCGTCCCCAAGCGCGACACGGTAGCGACCGCCCGCGCCGGTGATCTCGATGGGAATGACGTCGCCGTCGAGCTCGGCCGCGAACTTCACCGTCTCCTCCACCCCGACGCGCCGGGCCGTCCGGCCCGCGCCCAGGGACCGGGCCCCTGCGCCGCCGCCGGCGCCGCCTGGCGCCCCGCGCGCTCGTAGGCCTCCAGCACAGCGGCGATCAGCGCGACGGTGCGCCGCGAGCCGGTCCCGTGGCCGCCCGGCAGGCGCTCCATGAAGCCGGTGTCGAGCTTGCCCGCTGCGAAGTCCGGGTGCCGGACGATGCGGCGCAGGACGGGCAGCGTGGTTCGCAGGCTGCTCACGTGGTACTCGGCGAGGGCGCGGTCCATGCGCGCGATCGCCGCCTCGCGGTCCGGCGCCCAGACGATGAGCTTGGCCATCAGGGTGTCGTAGTAGCGCGGCACCGTGTAGCCCTCGTAGACGCCCGAGTCGTCGCGCACCCAGGGGCCGCCGGGGGCGCGCAGTCCCAGGATCTTGCCTGGCGAGGGCATGAAGTTGGCGTCGGGGTCCTCGGCGTTGATGCGGCATTCGATGGCGTGGCCGCTGAAGGCAATGTCCTCCTGCGCGTAGCCGAGCTTCTCCCCTGCGGCGATCCTGATCTGCTCGCGCACCAGGTCGCGCCCCGTCACGAACTCGGTCACGGGGTGCTCGACCTGCAGCCGCGCGTTGATCTCGAGGAAGTAGAACTTGCCGTCGCGATCCACGAGGAACTCGACGGTGCCGGCATTTACGTAGCCCGCCGCCCCCGCGATCCTGCAGGCCGCCTCGCCCATCTGGCGCCGCAGCTCGGGGGTGACGCAGGGCGATGGGCTCTCCTCGACGAGCTTCTGATTCCGGCGCTGGATCGAGCACTCGCGCTCGCCGAGATGAACGACGGCGCCGTGGGCGTCGGCGAGGACCTGGATCTCGATGTGGCGCGGCGCGGCGACGTACTTCTCGATGTAGACGGTCGCGTCGCCAAAGGCCGAGCCGGCCTCGGAGCGCGCCGAGCGCAAAGCTCCCTCGAGCTCGGCGTACGCGCGCACGAGGCGCATGCCCTTGCCGCCGCCGCCGAGCGCCGCCTTGATCATCACGGGATATCCGATCTCGGCCGCCGCCCGCGCGGCCTCCGCTCCGTCGGCCAGCGGCTGACTCGTGCCCGGCACGAGCGGGACGCCGAGTTTTGCCGCCACGCGGCGGGCGGCAAGCTTGTCACCCGTCGCGCGCACGGCGGCAGGCGGCGGGCCGATGAAGACGAGCCCGGCCGCGGCGCAGGCCTCGGCGAAGTCCGCATTCTCGGCGAGGAAGCCGTAGCCCGGATGAATGGCTTGGGCGCCCGTGGTGCGGGCGGCCGCGATGATCTTGTCCTGACTGAGATAGCTCTCAGCGGCGGGCGCCGGGCCGATCGCCACCGCCTCGTCGGCCTGGAGCACGTGCAGGGCCTCGCGATCGGCCTCGGAGAAGACGGCGACGGTCGCGATGCCCATCTCGCGGCAGGCGCGAATGACGCGCACCGCGATCTCACCGCGATTGGCGATCAGGACCTTCGTGAAGAGGGGCGTCACAACGGGGGAGATAATAGCAGGCCCCTCGGGAGGGAGCAACGCGGCGGCGACGCTATCTGGCCGGCTGCTTGAGCACCTCGATGAGGAGGCGTTTCACGGCCGGCGCGCCCCACTTCCTCTCTCCCACCATGCGCGCGATGAGCCGACCCTGCCGATCAATCACGTAGGCGGTCGGCGGGCCGAAAACCCCGTAGCCGATCCCCGTGACGTCGCCCGAGCGGTCGATGAGGACGGGCGCCGTGTAACCACGCTCGGCGACCGTGCGCTTGACCGTGTCCGCGTCCTCGCGGAAGCTCACGAGCCTGACCTCGAGCCCTCTCGACCGAAGCTCCGTGTAGAGCTGATTGACGGGAGGCAACTCCTCCCGGCAGATCGGTCACCAGGTCGCCCAGAAGAAGAGCAGCACCACCTTGCCGCGCAGGTCCTCGAGTCGCGTCACCTTGCCGTCGGGGTCCGGCAGCGCGAAGGCCGGGGCCGGCTTGGGCGACTCGTAGAGCTGGGCATCGAGCGCGGCCCAGTTCGGGGCGGCGGCGGCTTGCGCCGCGAGCAGCAGCATTCCCACCACCGCCGCCCAACGCATCATGACGCTCCGGAATCCTTGAGGGCTTTGAGCAGGTCCTCGGGCTGGAGCAGGTCCAGGGGATTGTCCATCACCTTGACGTAGCGGACCACGCCCTTGCTGTCGATGACGAAGTAGGCCCGCTTGGCGTAGCGGTAGATGGGGCTCTTCTCGTCCGTGACGAGGGCATCGTAGGACGGGAGCATCGTGCGGCGGAAGTCCGAGGCGAATCCCTGCTTCAGCGGGTTCACTTTCACGAACGCGTCGAGCGTCGCGACATGGTCGGCGCTCACGCCCAGTACCTGGGCGCCCGCGGCATTGAACTGGGGCAGAGCCCCTTCAATGCCGAGGATTTCCTTGGTTCAGGTTCCGGTGAAAGCCTGGATGAACGTGTAGATGACGATGGGACCCTTGCCGAGCATGTCTGCAAGCTTGACCTGCTTGCCTCCCACGCCGGCCAGGGTAAAGTCGGGCGCCTTCTGACCGACCTCGAGAGCGGCGGCGGGACCGGCCGCGACGAGGCTTACTAGAACGCCTGCGAGCAGGATCTGGCGCAACCGCATAGAGCGCTCCTTGAATGATGGGTTCACTTCTCGGGGACGGCCCTCGCGGCCTCCTCCACGAACGACGTGTCCACAATACCCTTGAGCGGGATGACGCGCTTCATAAATCCATTGTCCGTCCACCATTGCATTTGTCTATCGATGTCGGGCACGAGCAGGCGGCCATTGCGATCCTGGAAGGGAAACCCGAGCCTGATCACCTCGGGCCTGGCCTCGGTGTACTTCGAGGTGATCGTCACCACCTCGTCATAGTTGGCCCCGTGAGCGGGCCGCCCGTCCTTCTGGCCCAGCACGGCGTCGTGGTAGTAGCGCGAGGCTTTGACGTAGCCCTTCATGAAATCGACGGCGCGCTTGCGGTCGGCCGCGAACTTCTTCGAGTAGAAGATGGTGGCGACCTGCCACGGGTGGAGATCCCCGGCCCAGAAGAGAATCTTGCCAAAGCCCTGCGCCTCGGCGGTGCCCGGGAAGGGCTGAGGCAGGAGAATGGCGTCGACCTGCTTGCCCTTGAGCGCCTCGACAGCGGCGGGCATGGTCTGAAGCGGCACTACGCGCACGTCGGCCAGCTTGAGTCCGGACTTCTCGAGGATCTGGCCGAGGTGATAGTGAAAGGTCGATCCCAGCGTGGTGATGCCGATGCGCTTGCCCTTGAGGTCACCGATCGAGCGGAGCCCGGCGTCGTACAGCTCCTTCTGGACCACGATGCCCGTGAGCGGATAGCCCGGCCACTCGCGCCCCTTGTCGGCGACGATCCACATCTGCTCGCCGCCCAGCACGATGTTGTAGAGCGCCGCGGTGACGCCGGTGGCGCCGACGTCGAGCTGCCCCGTGGCAAGCGCGGTGGCGATGGGCGCGGCGGCCTGGAAGAAGACCAGCTCGGGATCGACGCCGAATTCCTTGAAGAAGCCCTTGTCCACCCCGATGAAGAGCGGCGCCGAGGAGCTGAGCTTGAGGGCGCCGATCCTGGTCTTCGGCTGGGCGTGCGCGGGCGCGGCAAGGCCCGTCGCCATGAGCGCGCCGAGTGACACACACAAGACCCACCGCTTCTCCGAGCGCATGAGCAAGCTCACGAGGTGTGCCGCCAGGGAATCGCCGCACGCTCCAGGCCGGTGAGCGCCCAATGGGAGAGCACGCCGAGTACCGAGAGGCAGACGATGCCGACCATGAGCTTGGTGGTGTCCATGATGTTGCCGGCGTGGAGCACGAGGAAGCCGATGCCGGAGTCGGCCGCGATCATCTCGGCCGCGACGAGGAGGAGCAGCGCCGTGCCCGCCCCCAGCTTGAGGCCGGCGAAGATCATGGGCAGGGCCGAGGGGAGGACGACCTTCCGGATCACGCTCCACCGACCGGCGCCGAAGGCGACGGCGGCGCGCACGAGGAGCGGATCGGCCTGGCGCACGCCCGCGTAGGTGTTGATCGCCATGGGGAAGAAGACGCCCAGCGCGATGACGGCGACCTTGGACGGCTCGCCAATGCCGAGCCAGAGGATCAGGAGCGGCAGGAGCGCGATCTTCGGGATGGGAAAGGTCGCGGCGATGAGCGGCTGGCCCACCGCCTCCAGCCGGGAGAAAAAGCCGGTCGAGATGCCGACGGCGACGCCGCCGGCGGCGCCCAGCGCGAAGCCCCACAGCAGCCGCCGGAGGCTCACCCCGAGATGGACGAAGAGCTGGCCCGAGCGCGCCATGTCGGCGAGCTCGCCGATCACGCCCAGCGGCGACGGGAGGAAGAGCGACGACACCCAGCCGGTGCGTGTCACCAGCTCCCAGAGGACCACGATTCCCAGCAGCGCCAGCACGCGCAGGGCACGGTACTCGCGGCGGCGAAGGAACGCGGCGCGGTCGGTGACCGCCACGCGCTCGACGGCCATTACGCCCCGCCCTCGCGCAGCGCGGCCTGGGCCTGCGACTTGATCAACTTCCAGATGCGCTCGGCGGCCTGGAGGAAAGCGGGCTCGCCCATCTGCCCCTCGTGCCGCGGCCGCTCGAGCTCGATGGGCACGACGTCGAGGACGCGCCCCGGTCGCCGCGAGAGCACCACGACGCGGTCGGCCATGTACACGGCCTCCTGGATGTTGTGCGTGACGTAGACGACGCTCGTGCGCGTCCGCTCCCAGATGCCGAGCAGCTCCTCCATCATCAGGGTGCGCGTCTGTGCATCCAGGGCCGAGAAAGGCTCGTCCATCAGCAGCACCGCCGGGTCCACCGCCAGCGCCCGCGCGATGCCGACCCGCTGCCGCATCCCGCCGGAGAGCTGGTGGGGGAATTTGCGCTCGAAGCCCTCGAGCCCCGTCATGGCGATGAAACGCGCCGCGCGGGCCTTCCGTTCCGCGGTCGCCGTCGCGAGCTCCTCGAGGCCGAACTCGACATTGCCCTGCACGGTCCGCCACGGGAACAGGGCGAACTCCTGAAAGACCGTGGCCGTGAGGGGCTGGCCGCCCCGGCGCGCGCCTTCGAAGAAGACCTGGCCCGAAGTCGCCGGCAGGAGACCGGCCACGATGCCGAGCAGCGTGGACTTGCCGCAACCCGAGGGTCCGAGGACGGCGACGAACTCCTCCGGCTCCACCCGGAGAGCGATGTCCTCGAGGGCAGCCACCTCCAGTCCGCTCCGGTCACGGTAGGTCTTCGACAGCCGGTCCACGATGACGCGCATGGCGAAGCCGGCCACAGCATACCAGCCTCTGGGCGCGCCTTGCCTCGCCCCGGGCAGGTCGTCTATCATCGCCGGGCGCTCGAGCGCGCCTGCAGCAGTGTCTGGGCCCAACGTCTTGGGACCCACGTCGTGAGGGGAGGTGTGAATGAGGCGGAGGAACGTGGCGTCGGTGGCCTGTACCTCTCTCGTTGCCGGGGCGCTCCTCGGCTGCGCCTCGGGGGCGGTCTCCGGTCGTGTCACCCAGCCCGGCCAGCCGGCCGCGCCGCTCACCATGACGTGGAACTCGGGGCTCTTCGGCGAGAGCGGGAAGATCTCGGCCGTCATGCCCGACGGCGAGCGCTTCTCGGGCAAGTATCAGGTCGTGGCCCCCGGCATGACGCGGACCTCTCTGGACCCGGCCTGGACGGGAGACGAGCCGGGCGGCGACAACCAGGGACAGATCGACGACAGCATGTGGGGCGCCGGCCGGGACACCATGGCCTTCCTCAAGACGTACGAGAACAAGGCGATCGCCAGGCTCAAGGGCGACCGCGGCACCACCATGCTCTGCCGCTTCGATCTCGACGCCGGAGGGGCCGGCATGGGCGGCGGGGGCACCGGCGAGTGCCAGACATCCAAGGGCGCGAAGATCTCCGCCCAGTTCTAGTGACGTGGACCAGGCGACGGAGCGGTCTTTCCCGATAGTCCGACACCCGGCATCGGGGAGGCGCACGCCCGTGCTGGTGAGCGTGCCGCACTACGGCACCCAGCCGCTGCCCCACATCACCCGCGACGACTACGGCGAGCCCTCGTTCGAGACCTTCGCCTACGGCTTCGCGGATACCTTCGTGGGCGAGCTCTACGGTGACCTGCATGAGCACGGGGCCACCGTCCTCGCCACGCCGTTCTCGCGCATGTTCGTCGACGTCAATCGCCGCCGCGACGACTTCGAGCACCATGACGGCCTCGTGCGCTCACGACGCGGGGTGGTGCGCACCCATACCATGCGCGACGTGCCCATCTTCGCGCGTCCGCTCGCGCTTGCCGATCTCGAACAGCGCCTGCAGGCGCTCTACGATCCCTACTACTCGGCCCTGGAGCACCTGCTCGCCCAGCTCCGCGATGCCTACGGGTGCGCGATCCTCCTCGATGGCCACACCGGCAGCCCGCGCCGGATGAAGAACCATGAGGTGATCATCGGCACGCGCCACGATTCGACCTGCGCCCCGCCGCTCGCGGCGACCGTGGCCGCGATCTTCACCCGCCACGGCTTCCAGGTGCACCAGAATGTCAGCGGCTATACCGGCGGCAATATCGTGGCCACGTTCGGTCAGCCCCGGGCCCGGCGCGTCCACGCGATCCAGCTGGAGATCAACGCGTCGCTCCTGATGGTCACGAGCCGTGAGGAGTTCATCGCCTTGGTGACCCGAGGGGGAATCCCCGAGAAGGCCGAAGAGAACATCGCCCGTGTCCGCCAGTGTCTCTGGGAGGTGCTGGCGACGCTCCCGTCAGTCCTCGCGACTGTGCACGATACATAGCGCAGGACCTCGGGCCGGAGAGCCTGACCCTCGGGGCCCTTCTGCTGCAATTTCCCTCGCCGCATGCGGATGCTGTCGGCCTTTTTTACACTCCGATCGAGCGCGACGCGCCTGCTTCTGATAAAGCCCTGTCCCTAAAACGATCCCCCAATTGGCTCTTCATTTGCGTTATCGTCTCCGGCACACTCCTGCGGGCGACCAACAATCGGCAGCGCCACGTGGCACGGTGATGAACGAAACGATCTTCATATCCGGTCTCTATTCTGGTCCGAGCCCGTCGGCCGGGCTCGGAGTCGCGCGATCGTTGCGCGCGGCATTCCCCTCGTCCCGACTCATCGGTGTCGACTACTGGCCGGGGAGCTCTGGGCTTCACCATGAGGTGTTCGACGCCACATGGCTGAAGCCGCCGTGGGATCTCATCGAAGAAGAGCTCTATGCCAAGGAAGTGCGGGCGGAGCTCGATCGTGATGCCTTCTGGATCGCCACCCTCGACCTCGAGGTTGCCTGGCTCGCGCGGACACTCGCGCCCCACCCTCGACTTCTCACACCGTCCGAGACCGCCCTCGTGACGACTCTCAAGCCACAGCCCAGCGTCGCCGGGTTGCTGCCGTTGGAGATGGCGCCCTCGCTCGATTTGTCAGCGCCGGACGAAGCGATCCACGCCTTCTGCCGCGCGCATTCCTGGCGGGTGTGGATCAAGGGTCCCTACCATGACGCCGTGGCCGTCGGAGACTGGCGCCACCTCGAAGAGGTGCGCGCCCGGATGAAGGACGGCTGGCAGACCGATCGCGTCTCGGTACAGGCTCATGTGCGCGGCTACGAGGAGTCGGTGTGCCTCGCCGCTTTCGACGGGCGGCTTGCCGATGCGATCTACATGCGCAAGCGCATCACGACTCCTGACGGCAAGACCTGGGCGGGCCACGTAGGCGAAGTGCCGGCCGATCTGCTCGGCCCGATCGAGGCGGCCGTGCGCGCGATCGGGTGGACGGGAGGCGCCGAGATCGAGCTGCTGCGCGACATCGATGGCGGGCTGTGGCTGCTCGAATGGAACCCGCGCTTCCCCGCGTGGGTCCACGGCGCCACGCTGGCTGGGCGGAACTTGCCGGCCGCCCTCGTGCGCCGCGCGCTCGGCCTTCCTGACGCTCCGCGCGTGCGCTCGAAGAATCCGGAGTTCACCCGGGTCGTCACCGAAGTGCCGGCCCGGGCCGATCTACCGCTGCCCCTTCCCGCCGAGCCCGAGCACGGACAGCTCGGCATCCACGGCAAGTACGGCGCCTCGCTCTCGGCGATAGTGCCGAAGCTCGTCCTGAGTGACGCCCCGAGTCCCGCGCCCCCCACGCTCTCGCCGGAGACCGAGATCGACCTCCGCGAAATGGCCGATGTCGTCGAAACGCCACGTCGCCTCTTTCTCCGCCGCACCGCGGAGGCGACCTTTGCCCGCCTGGAGACAGGCGCGCCGGTCGAAGGCATTCCGCTGCGCTACGCCTACAGCCTGAAGACGAGCCCGGATGCCGAATATCTGACGCGCGCGCGCATGGCCGGCATGCTGGCAGAGTGCATCAGCCTGCTCGAGGTGCGGCGCGCGCTGGAGACGGGCTGGCTCCCCGACGCGATCGTGCTGAATGGCCCCGGCAAGTGGTGGCCGCCGTCCGAGCGTGCCGTGGACGGCCTGCGCGCCGTCTTTTGCGATTCGGTCGAAGAGCTTCAGCGCCTCGCCGCCTCCGGCCGCTCGGACCGGCTGTGGGGGGTGCGGCTCCGCATTCCGGGGTTTCGCTCGCGCTTCGGCGTGCCGGTCGACGAGCCGGCTGCCTTCGAGCGGCTCTGCACGGTGGTGGCCGCGCTGCCCGCGGATCGGCGCTTTGGTATCCACGTGCACATGGCAATCACGATGATCGGCGTCGGGCACTGGCGCGACATCGCGGAATCGGCCGTGGTGTGGGGGGCGGCGATCGAGGCCACGACCGGCCGTCGGGTGCGTGCCCTCGACCTCGGCGGCGGCTACCATCCGGACGACCTGGCGCACCTGCCCTTCCCGGAGATCGTCCGCTTCGCCCGGAAGCACCTGCCCTCCCTCGCCGAGGTCTACATCGAGCCCGGGCGCGCGCTCACGCAAGCCACCATGGCCATCGTCACGAGCGTGCTGGACGTGCGCCGCCATCAGGGCACGCTGCACGAGGTCGTCGTGGATGTCTGCCTCGCCGAGCTGCCTCTCGTCGCCGTGTATCCCCATCGTTTTTTTCGCCTCGCCAATCATCGCGTGGTGCCGGTCGCCCGTGGCCCGGTACGCGTCCTCGGCCGCATCTGCATGGAGGATGACGTTCTCTCGCCCGGCCTGGATCTGCCGGACAACCTGAGCATCGGCGATCGGCTGGTCGTGTGCGATGCGGGCGCCTATGAAAGGAGCATGAGCTATGCATTCGGCCGTGGCGGATACCCTTGAGCGCAGAGAATGGCGGCATGTCTCAGGGTCGGTGCTCGCTCATCACGGCCCGTGCTGCGATCGGGCGCGCACCTGGATGATCGCGATGGGACGCTCCTATGATTTCTCCTGCACGGACGGGCTCGCGTTTGCCGGGCCGCGCTGGCTCACCCGCCGGTGGGCGTGGGGGCCAACCCGCTGGCCGATCGCGTGGTGCGAGGCCGTCAAGGCAGAGACGATCGACTGCGGCGTGTTCGGCGCCTTTGCCCTGGAGCTCTTCCGCGCCAAGGGCATCGAGGCGCACGCAGGGCAGCTCGTGCGCAGCTGTACCGAGGAGAGGATCACGCACTGGCGCCGCAAATGGGCCGCGATGCCCGACGCCTTCGACTGGATCGGCGCGCGCGTCGTGTACCACGAAGTATGCATAGTACGCGTGGGGGCGGACGAGGCGCGGATATACGACCCGACGGACGGCAACTGGATCGAGCCGGCGGTGCAGGCTGGCCACGGCGCGCATGTGGCGATCCGCGCCGAGATCCCGGTGGCGCTCAAATGGGGCGCGCACGTGCTCGTCAATGGTCAGTGGACGGAGACGGCTCTCGGTGGCTGAGCCGTTCTTCTCGATCGGTCAGACCTTCTTCGTCTACGATCCATGGGTGGGGCTGGTCAGCATCGTCGTGCTGGCCGTCGCCACACCCCGGCTCGCGATCGCGGGAACGCTCGCGAGCGTGCTCGCCCGCCTCACCGCCCAGCGCCTGGGCGCGTCGCGCGCATTCCTCGACACGGGGCTCGCCGAGCTGAACGGGTGGTTTCTGGGCCTCGCATGCGCCACCTTCTTTGCCGTAGGGCCCGGCCTCGCGGTGTCGCTTCTGCTGGGTGGACCACTCGTCGCCGCGCTCTCCATCGTGATGTACCGCGTACTCGCCACCTGGGACGTGCCCCTCGTGATCGGTCCGTACGTGCCGGCCTTCTGGTTATTGTGGAGCGCGCTGCTCACGTTTCCATGGACACAGGCCGCCGCCCTCCCCCTCGTGCCGGCTGCCCCCGCCTCTCCGTTCCTGCTGGTCTTGCTCGGCGGCTTGCGAGGGGTGGGACAGATCTTCTTTCTCCCCGACGCCGCCGTGGGTGTCGCGCTCGCCGTGGCTGCTTCGCTTGCCGATCGCCGGCTCGGCCTCGTGATGGTAGCGGCGTCGGTCGCTGCCGTGGGGATCGGCTATCTCGCCGGATCACCCTTGTGGCAGGTGGAGCAGGGCCTCGCCGGCTTCACCGCGGCACTGGTCGCGGCCGCGGCATTGCGTCGCTTCGCGGGGCTGGGCTGGACGGCACTCGCTATCACCGTCGTCACGATCCCGTTCCTCGAGGCAGGCGCGCTGCGACTGGCCGGAGCGGTGGGCCTCCATGCGCTCTCGGCCGCGTACATCGGGCTCATCTGGATGTTCGCCCTGCTGCGACCGGTGCGCGAGGCTGGCGCGGTGCGGGCCGGCTGGGCGATGGGCGCACGGCCCCGGATCTTCGAAAACCGATGATCCTGGTGAAGTCGCGCCATCGAGGGCCGCGCGAAGACGAAGGATCCAGGTAAGGCGGCCGCGGAAGCGGTGCAAATCAAAACTGGAAACATCTCCGACACCGACGATTGTTTTTCCCTGTAGATCATTCAAGGAAAGCTCATTCGGCATTTCTCTGTTCACGAGTCTGTCCGCCGAGTGACGCAGTGTCAGTGACACTGATCCCCTCGCTGACGGTGCACGGCCACCGACTCCACTCGCCGCCGCGACTTCCGCAAGCTTTTTCCGAGGTTATGCGACAGCCTTCCCTCAGTCGCCCTGGCAGAGAAATTGCGCTTCCGGCGATCCTCACGAGTGCGCCCAGTCCTCGCGTCCGTAGCCCTCCGCGCACGTGTGTGCGAATCAGCCCTGAGGAGGGCATCTGGTGGACTGGCTCATCGACACCCTGCAGCAGTATCCGGAAATTTCCATCTTTCTCGCCTTGGCCCTTGGCTACTGGCTGGGCAGCCTCAAGCTCGGGTCCTTCAGCCTGGGCTCGGTCACCGGCACGCTGCTCATGGGCGTCCTCGTCGGGCAGTTGAACATCACCATCTCGGCAAACGTGAGGGCGACGTGCTTCCTGATCTTCCTCTTCCTCGTGGGCTACAGTGTCGGCCCGCAGTTCTTCGACGGATTGAAGCGCGACGGCGTGCCCCAGATGATCTTCGCGGCGCTCCAGTGCGCGATCTCCCTCGCCACGGGCTATGCGGTAGCGAAGGCGTTCGGGTACGACGCGGGCCAGGCCGCCGGCCTCCTCGCCGGCTCGCAGACCATCTCGGCGCTCCTCGGCACCGCGACGGACGCGATCAACAAGCTGGAGATTCCCGACGAAGAGAAGAAGCGCCTGCTCGACGCGATGACGGTTGCCTACGCGGTGACCTACATCTTCGGCACGGCCGGGACGGCCTGGATCCTGTCGGCGCTGGGGCCCAGGCTCGTGGGCGGCAATGTCACGGCCGCCTGCCGCGAATACGAGGCCGGGATGAGCGGGAATGCGGCCGACGGTCCAGAGATCACCGCCGCCTGCCGGCAGGCTGGCCTTGGGACGTATCGGCTCACGGCCGATCGCGCCGCCGACACGACGATCGACGAGTTCGAGTCGGAGTTTCTGCGGCCACGAGTGTTCGACGTCCATCCCCGCTCCGCCCTTGTGAGCGTGGCCTCGCGCCGGGATGTCGGGCGCCCCGCGACGACTCTGGCCTCCGCGCCCCGCACCGACAGCGTGAACGCCGTGATATTCGTCGCCGCCGGAGTCACCCTGGGTGGTCTCGTCGGCGCGCTCGCCATCAAGGTCGGCGAGGTGCCGCTGAGCCTCAGCACGAGCGGCGGGGCGCTGGTGGCCGGCCTCGTCTTTGGCTGGCTCCGGTCCAGCTACCGGCTCTTCGAGGGCGTACCCGAGCGTGCTCTCGCGACGATGAACTCAGCGGGCCTGAACGTGTTCATCGCCGTGGTCGGGATCAATGCCGGTCCCGGATTCGTGGCAGGGCTCAGCGAGGCGGGCCCGAGCCTCCTCATTGCTGGCATTCTCGTGACGGCCATTCCTCTGGTCGTCGGTCTATTGCTCGCCCGGTATGTCTTCAGGTTCCACCCGGGCATCGCGCTGGGCTGCGTCGCGGGAGCACGCACGACGGCGCCGGCGCTGGGCGCCGTCCAGGAGGTTGTCCGGAGCAAGGTGCCTGCCCTCGGCTATACCGTCCCCTACGCCGTCGGCAAT
>WNFS01000661.1_pt1 | contig 31261 bp, 28 predicted proteins | sample 5400141 | NCBI WGS metagenome assembly WNFS01 (sample SAMN13153358, study PRJNA577476) | soil metagenome | isolation source: 60 cm saprolite under Madrone tree | place: USA:California | collected 2016-06-14
GAACATGGGTTCGATCCCCAGCGGCCCAACGTCTTCTCTTGATTTCAGGGTGTTTCCCGAAGCGCTCACCTCAATGCCAATCGTAGAACCCTGCCCTCTTGATTGGCCAGTCTCCTGAGCAGTGGACGAGGAGCCCGGGGCGATATCCTCGCGAGCGGGTAAAGGCAACGTTTCCTGGGGGTTGGAGCCTCATTATGAGCAGACTTTCCACGAATGAGAGAAGCTGACAGGAGCGCCGACGTCCCTCTTCCAAGACCAGGTCTCCCTGAAGAATACGGAAGCCATCAATGTCATACCTCCGACATAGATAGTCGAAGAGGTAGGCCTTGTGCTCGCCGTGGAGCCTTTGGTGCAGCGACTGATAGTCTGCCTTTCCGATGTAGAGTAGCCAATTGCGATCCGGATGTAAGTAGGCGTACAAGCAAAAGTTCGCACGCCAACCAGGATCGCTGTCGTCGTCAAGCTGGTACCAAGGGATCTCTACTCTGAGGATCTCGGCCAACGCGGTACCTCACCGGCACTACCTGATGGGCAAGAACATCCTAGGCACAGCCTTGTTCGGACCGCAAGTCTATCGTGCTGTTGCTATCATATGCGCACGGTCAACAGATGGCGCCTCACGTGCAAGAAATACCGCAAATCATTTGTGGGCTTTCCCCGATGTTGTCCCCTGACCGGGCTGACCGATAGTAAGTCTAGTGTTTCACGCGTGGTAGCCAAGAAAAGCGCGTGCAACTCAAATCCCGCGACGGAAGAAAATTGTCCCAATGTTGTACTTCACGGAAAGTCTTTTTCACGCAAAAGGGATGAGCCCTTTCGGTCTTGGCTCAGCCCAGGAGGCGACCACCAATGGACGTGCAGGCCACAAGAAAACAGGAAGTGGGCCTATCAAATCAGCCTCAAGCGCCCCTAATACCTCAAGGACGGGTGAGCCAAAATTGATCACAACTAAAAGTAAGGACAACCAGAAGTTCAAAGTGCGTTGTCATTCGGGAAATTCGGATCATCATGAGCTTGCCAGTGACTCACTCTTACTCCAGATTGAGCAGCGGATTCGACGCGGAGGCAAGGAAGAGATGTGGGTCGCACTTCAGGTTAAGTGCGACGAAAAGGAAGACGGCTCCCTCGCGGTCCAAATTGTCATCTGCAATCCCGATTGGGATGAGCCTCTGAGAATCGCCTCCATTCAATCAAACCCGAAAAATGGAAATTCTGCGGAGCCCGCTCTTAGATGCGATCTAGAGCAGAAGGAACTCTAATATTTTCAGCAGTATTTCTTTCCGGACTTGTCGGCTGACTTCAATTGCTTCGCACAAAAGGGAGACACGATTCCGTGGTAGCACTTCAGTCTACACGTCCTATCATTTCATTCATCATTGGAAGCGCAGGTCTTACGTTCCCAGCTTTGAACGAAGAGGCCTCAGCGAGCTGTGTTCAAGAGCCTCTAACGCAACCTGCGTCCTGAGCGTCAAACGGTCGAACAATTCGCAAATCGAGGTGAGCTCCGGTTGCGAAAATCTCCCGACCATGAGGCTCAATCGAGCAAGGCCGTAGTGCAACCGGAAACGAATCCAGAGCCAAAGTCGTTGCATTTCCTGCCGGCCCTCGACCTCGGGTGCTAGGGCCGCTACCGTACACATCAAGCGATCCAAACGCGAAAAGTCCTCTTTCAACCCGACCAATAGCTTCTTCAACGTTCGGCGTCGAGCGGGAGTTAAGCCTTTTCGAAGGCTTTCTGACGCTGTCTCTTGGGTACGTTCTTGCTCCAACTCGGCCGTGAGCCGCTGAATCTCAGAGGAATTCTCCAGATAGGCACTTGGGAGCAAGAGGTCGATGGGGAGACATGCGTCCTTTTCCGTGGAGCGACGTGGAGCCAGGTGATTCAAGGTCACCCACACCGCTAATACAATCAGGATAAGAAAGATGATTAGGAAGACTGGGAGTTCCGTCACGGCTTCGTTACCTCCTGAATATTGCGGTCCAAATCCTTAAGGCGCTGGCCGATCAGCCGCGCATACGAGTGATAAACATCCTTAGGAAGTAAGGCTGGAGCCGGTTTCGTCTCAGGCAGTGGCCTTCGCAATGCGAAAAGCCATATGAACAGTGCGACTTGAAAAGAAACCATTTGCACATTATTCCACCAGGAAAAATATGGGTCTAACCAATGTTTCAAAAGTGTGTTGTTCAAGACCTGGAATGCCGAGTGGATGCACATGCCGAGGGCGATGAGGGAGGGAACGCGCTCCATTCGAATTCGGTAGCGACTCGCTATAAGAAGTAACGAGGTCAAAAGGATCGCAATGGCTAACTCAAGGCCACGTTGAAGAGCGAGGACGAAGCTCTCGACGACCGAGACTTGATGGTATGCATCAATTGCCGCGTAAAGTAAAATTGCACTGCTGATCGCGATCAGAACCCTTCGTACATGCAACCAAAGGCCCGGGCGAGACCTAAATGCCAGCAAACACAGTTCGGCGCAAACGCCGGCACGAGCCACCAAGAGAAGAGATTGCTTGGACCAGAAGAAGTAAAAAACGAAAGCGGAATTGTCTCCAAAACGTTTATAAACCAGCCAAAGTGCTGTCGTTACAAACAAGTTGAGAATCACATAAGTTGTGAACAGCGGCAACAGCCGCCACAGACGGCGGTGAACGATGAAGGCGCAGAGTATCCCCTCTAGGATGACGGAGAGATTCCACAAGGCGTACGCAGATGCGGTTAGGTGCATCTTACTGGAGCGCATCATAGCACTGCATTTCGAGGGAGTAAATGCAGGAAGACGCGCTCCAGTAAGTCACCACTCAAGCCGGTGGAGGCTGTTGGGCTAGACCGCCCCAGCCGCGTGATACCTCAACTCGGATACTCTTAAGTTCGAGCCGAGCGGAGGATGTGGAAATGGGGGTGCGGGGTCGCCATCCGCGATGACCACGGATTCGTTATTGCGAATCATAGACGACGGTTTGGCTGGTGGAAACGGTGGAGCAGGATCTCCATCGGCCCTCAGACTGCTAGGTGCGGACCGCGCCGACGGGAACAGCTTGTTAGAGTTCTTGACGCTGATTGCAAGCAGAATGCTCAAGTTAAGCAGGATTGAGAATCCAACGGAAATGAAAACAGCCTGTATTCTTTTCATTGACAAAATCCTCCTTCGATCTGAGAGATTTCCCTCACTATGGTAGTGATGGTCAATATCAGATCGAGACAGTCGAGATGATAGAACTTTATATTGTCTAAGTAACCTGTTCGACGGGTCAGGCTAGGTACGACCAGTACCAACCTCTAAGTCTCTAGCATTCCAATGGTTCGCATTATGACCAACGAGAACGGAGCACAACACAATTTTCAGAGTTGGACGCCGCGGCGTACTAGGACAGCTCTGGTTCGAGGCCAACAAGGCGCATCGCAACGGCAGTCACACGGCCTACAATTTCAGCTTCGGTGCGGTACTGAAAGCGGCGAACTTCCTGCTTTGACTGCGGGTGCGGGATCACGGTCAGTTGGTTGCCATCCAACTCGCACCAACTGCAAATATAGGCATCACGAAGCTCGACAAAGTAAATTGGCCGTTCGAACTCGGTCCGCCACTCAACAGGCTTGATTTTGTTCTGCCGCGAATCAATCTCGACAAATGATCCTGGACGGAGCAGCGGGTAAAGCGTGAGGTCTTCCAGGCCGATATAACCGTACAGGGCCTTTCCAAAATTCAGGTGCGAAACCATGGAAACAGGGATCTTGCCCCAGTTTTCGATCAGCCGTGGAAGAAGGCTGGTCTTTTCCAGTTGGAACTCTGGTGCGAAGTGAGTCGGGACGCTGAGGCCTTCCCGCTCCAATTCGGCTGCCTTCCCGATCAGATGCGTCGTGGGCAACCGAATGGACAGGATATCTTTGGTCATCTCGTCCAGGCGGAGCCCAAAGAAGCCCAAAAGGTCCGCGAACTTGTAGCGGTAGATAGCGCTCAGCGTGTAAAGTTTGAAGATGCTAGGGGTGAACTCGCCTGTTTCGATGTTCGTCAGCCACGCATGCGAGATGTAAAACTCAGGATTATTCTTCGTGTCGGCGACCTGTTGACTCAACCTCTCAACCTGACGTGTGGTCATGCCGAGGCGTCGACGCAGCGCCTTAAGCTGCTCTCCGGCCACTGAGGCCATCTTGTTTCGTTTCGTCACCGGTATTCCGGCGCGCGCTCAAGACATTCTGCGGGCAATGATAACGAGCGGCAGGCGTCAATCCGCACCAGCATCTGCCGACGCGGAATCGCGTTGGCGGGTGTTCGTGGATGGAACGCCGGAATCGGCCTCATTCCCTTGGGGGACATGGTTCCCAGCCTGTGGCAAGCACTGATGCTTGTCTCTGACCGGCTCGTGTCGGCATTGTCGCACAATTGACGTGGAAGAGCCACTACTCCAGGCGCTGTCCGGTAAGAATTGAATTCACATATCGCGTTAGGCAACCCTTGGGGGCCTCAAGGCGCTCAGGCCCAAACAATCGCTTGCTCACAAACACTGGAAGGCTCAAGCTGTAACTACCCTGGGAGAAATGCCTCCAAATGGCCACTAATCCCGTAGCGCCACACATCCTAGTGGATCTGACTTGCCCTCACTGCACAAAGAAAAACTCGGTTGCAATTACACCGATGTCGGGGGCAAGCAACGCTAGCCGTGCCGAAATCAAGTGCGCCTACTGCAAGCAACCGTGGGAGCAGGCAATGCCGGGACCAGTCATGGCGGGACCCTTTCCGAAGTGACCGCGTTAACGGCTTTTCCTTTCGCGTCGCCCGGTCGTCAAATTGCTTTCGTTTTAGATTTTCTTTTTCGACGTTTGGTCTTGGCTTCAAAACAGCGGTGACGAAACAATGGCTCGGTCATGGCATTTCTACCTTTTCTCAGATTCACATCGAGAGGAGGATCAATTACTTTCACAGTGGCAAATACACGGGAGACGCGCCTCGCCAAATCCACCAATTCGTGCCGTGGCATAATAATTTTGCGCTTGCCGTCTGTCAATTCAACCCATTCTTCTTTCACGGCCTTTTTCATCCTATAGATTGTAGTATTTTTGTTGTGGAATGAAACTAGTCATCTCCATACCCAATTTAAGGTATGCAATGAAAATCCACGGGCCAGGCCACGCCTCCGGCTCTTTCTGTCTGTTCCTACTTTCTGCGTACAGATCGACTACGCTGCGCTTGCGGCTGTTTCACATCTTTCTGAGCCGGGCCGAATGGCCCTTTCACGCTAAGACATCATTCCAGTCGAAACGCAGATAGAGACCCATTTTGATGTATGGGAACGAGTCAGCATTTCGAACACCGGTTCGCTTTCGAGTGTGTTCGTATACCCAGCTCGGTTTGACACGAGACGTTCTGCAAGTTGAGCGGGAGTAAGTATCTCCATGGCAGCCCGGATTATATCTCTCCTATCGTTCAGTAAGTGCCTTCGATTTGCGAGAGAACTGAGATACTCTTCTTGCGGTGCATACGGGGTCTTCACTGTCCACAGCGGCGCTACGCTTTTGTGCTTGACACAACATACGCTATAGGAGTATAGCATAAGTGAAGACGTATTCGACGAAAGAGGCAGCAAGGCAGGCCGCGATACATTGGGTGACCTTACTGAGATGGCTGGCCGCTGGTAAGGTTGCCGCGTCGGAAGAAATTGGAATGAATGGCGGTAAGCATTGGCGGTGGACGTCGAAGGACATCTCCAAGATCAGGAAATACAAAAAACGGCATTTTCGCGAGGGCCAAGGAAGAAGGAGCAAGAAGTAAGAAAAGCAACTGACAGAGCGGGACGCGCCAGTGCGCTAACACGGACGCGCCCCTAACCACAGTCGCACGGTTAAGGTGCAACGATGGCTGCGAGAGAAGTTATCCATTTCCGATTCTTGGCGCAACTCGCCTGGCGCCCAATGCTTCCGGCTCGTCCCATTCCTGAGCCGGTCGCAGAACCCCCTCCGTAACACGAATCAAGCCTCTTCCTGGTCCCAGTACTGACCGAGTGGTCGGACTTCCGACCACCTGACTATTGATCTGCTTCGACGACCTTGCTAGCGAGGACCGGCAGCCTGCAAATGGTCAAATCAATCCAGCGCCTGCGCGTTGCTCTCGACGAGGAAGTTGGTCTGAATCCCGACCGGAGCGTCGGTGAAAGGAATCTCGAATCGTGAAAGTGGACACCTTCGCTGAACTCTATTTGTGGAACCGGAATGTGGACCGGCTGATTCGTGTTCTGCAACGCATGGAGACCTTCTCGATCCGACCAAAACAGGAAATGAAGGCATACGAGGTTCGGCTCGAAGAAATCCGCGCCGCACTGAATGCAGACTTCACCGAGGCGATGGCCACGCGAGAGCCTACCGACCAAAGCCGCCTAACGAGACAACGAACTGCCTGGGAAGAGAAGAGCGCGGACGGAAACAACGCCGATCCGCGGCATTGATGAATCGACGATATTCATTGTGATGGACACTCGGGCTCCCGAGAACCGATCACGCCCGCTGCGAAGGCAGCATTAGCGTTCAGAAGCCTCATCGAACGCCACGTTTACAGCCAAAGCACGCTTTGCTTCTAAGTGTTTTGCGTCGTAAGTCAATGGCTGGGCAATGGGTGAATGGAAAGCACAACTCAGCCTGCGGGTCCGGCAAGCTTTGCGAGCTGAGCTTGAGGAGTTCGCTGCCCGAGAGAAACGAAAGCTCGGCAATCTTGGAGAGCTGATGCTGGAATGGGCGTTCGAGCAGCTCAAGACAGCTGGGTCCACGCAGAATCTGCTGAAATACAGGATTCGCCGGCATGGGCCTCGCACACCTGAAAGATGATGTCTGCGCGGACAAATCGGACGCTTCAAGTCTCCGGCGCAGGGAAGGGAAACCATGCCTCCTAACGATCAGCTTAAGTTCCAGGCCAACTGCGACGCAGGAGACCACGGCCAACTCCGGGTAGCCAGCGAATCACTCGTCGTGAATGTCGGACAAAGAATCGTCCGCGATGGCCGCACAGAAATTTGGGACTCCGTCGTTGTGAAGTGCTCCGAAGACCAGGACGGAAGCTGTATCGTTCACGTTCTTCTATGCAATCCGGATTGGGAAGAACCAATGCAACTCGCATGCCTTCGTTCTTATCCGGATTCAGGCTCGCCAAGCCAAGTTCCACTTTTCTGCCATCTGACTTCCGACGTTAGCAGGTGAGTGATGACCATACAGCGGAACGTCGTGGTCGGAAGTAGAACCACTTTTGAAAGGACTCTCGATCAGAAAAAGTCCACGCGGCTTATAGCTCAAAGGTGAAGTGTCAATGCCTTGGCAAACATTCAGGCCATATAACCCGCTGAGTAATCCTAGCAGCTAAATATTGTAGGCCGCTAACTACCATAGAATAAAAGGCTTGCAGAATGTCTGAAGACAGGTACATTGTGTGGTCAGAAAAACGACCACGGCATCAACTGTCCAGGGGCTGGGGTCTTAGCGACGTACAGCCGGTTTGGTTTCTGGTCGTAGATATGACCAACGACAGTTCCTGCAGCTGCCACGCTACATGTAGTTCACCGACGGAGCCGCACGCTCTATGAGCTCCGCCGACTCGCTCTCCTTCCGACTACAGGCTTCTTTAAAGAATTCTTCTCTGGTAGCTGAGTCTGCCCGTCAAGAGACTACGGCCGGCCCCTCCGATAATGATTTGATCGTGCTTGTCCAGGAGGGAAGCGAAGATGCCTTTGGGCAATTGTTTGATCGCTATTATGTTGCCGTTCGAAGTGTGGCGAGAAAGATTCTGAGGAATCAGGAAGACGTAGCCGATGTTATTCAGGAAGCGTTCATGGATGTTTACTTGGGCGCGAGAAGTTACGATCCTGCAAAGGGGACCTTAAAGACGTGGATTTCCTATCTTGCATATCATCGGAGTGTGAAGAGAGTACGACTCCTTAAAAAACGCGAGTGGCAAACTGGCGATTCGGACGAGGCCTTATCTGTCCCGGATCCCGACGTAACGCCCGATGACTGGATACGCTCCTTGGACTTTGGAAGATCTTTGGACGTTGTTTTAGCTAATTTGAATGAGAAACAACGTCAAACCATGGTGCTCCATTTCTTCGACGGGTTGGAAATGGAAACGATTGCAACTCTTCTTGGAGAGACACTTGGCAATACCCGTAATCATCTTTATAGGGGCCTGGCGAAGCTGCGCAGTCAGCTGATGCAAAATCATCTGTTGGCCGGCTATATAGAAATTTACGAGGATCAGAACAAAGAAAAGGTGCGCCGGTGACACAGGTGAAGTCCCCTCACGATTACTTTCAGCGCCTTTCCGCCATGGCGGTTACCAACCAGACTTCTCCGGAAGAGGATCACCGGTTGTCCGAGCACTTGCAGGTGTGCCCCGTCTGCAAGCAAACCTTCGAGCACTTCAGGCAGATTGCTGCGCAGCTGTATGGCGAAGCACCAACCTCAGAGATGGCCTCAGCTGCGTTCGATGCTTCAGGAGAGGGCGCCTCGGAGCGGGCAAAAACAAGAGAAAGATTACTTGGGAAGATGAGACAGACGATCAACCTGCCATTGATTGAGGACCGGGCGGCGGCTATTGCCGAGAGGCGGAAGACGGCATGGGGCCTTTCACGCCAGCGGGTGCCGTCGTGGGCGACCTGGGCACTCGCAGCAGCACTCTTGCTTGCAGTGAGCATAGACCTGACCCAGTCCTGGTTGTCCCGCAGGCATTTCAGAAACGAGGAGGCGAGATCGGCCAGGTTAAACAGGCAAGTGGACGAGCTTCGGGCCGAGCTGACTCGACTTCAGGCAGTCCCTGTCAAACCTATGTTGGAAGCGCCCTCAAAAACCAGGGATGCCGACGCACAGAAGCTCCGAGCAGACAATGAAGCCATGCATCAGACTTTGTTGAGCTTAGAAGCGACTCGTCAACGTGAAGCGAGCGAAAATGCAGGACTGCAAGACCGAATCAGGCTATTACAGAGTTCACTTGAGGTCTTGCAGGCCTCGAAAGCCACTCTCGAAGCAGAAAAATCAGGACTTGCTGAAAGGGTTTCAAGTCTGACGGCTGACCTACGGAAATCGCAAGACGAGATGGGAAGGCTGGCCGCGCGGAATGAAGAACTTTCGCAAGAATCGCTCGCGAATATTAAGTCCGCGGAGCGCCAGCAGAAGCTGCTAGCGACGGACCATGATATTCGCGAAATCCTTGGTGCACGGAGTTTACACATTATTGATGTATTCGACGTCAGCAGCCGGGGAGAATTTGAGCGGCCCTTCGGCAGGATCTTCTACACCGAAGGGAAATCGCTCATTTTCTATGCATTCGACCTGGACCAACAGAAAGGATTGAAACGTGGCGCCGTTTTCCAAGCGTGGGGACAAAGGGGGGTAGCAAAAGAGGACTCTCGCAGTCTCGGAATGTTTTATATGGACGATCCATCGCAGAATCGTTGGGTTCTCAAAGTGGACGATAGCAAAGCGCTGTCTCGTATCGACTACGTTTTTGTGACAGACAGCTCTCGCAAAGAAGGTGTAAGACCAAGAGGAAAACCCCTCCTTTCGGCATTTCTCAACCCAAGCGCGAATCAACCGTAAAGTAGACCTTCAGGGACTATTCGGACTCCTCTTTTCCGGCAACCGCAAATCGTCTGCCAAAGTCAGCCGCCATAAGAAACCCTCCGATCAAATTGTTTCACAAATGCTCGTGAGCGAAAACTTTCAACAGACAGCCGCTACGCAATTGATAAAACGTGCCCCTGGCTTACCTAAAAGGAAAGGAACAGGGGCCCTCGCAATCTCGAAGGCGAGGTGGTTCCATACATGAAAAAGGTGGCGTGTCTCTTCGTCTGCGCAATTGTATGCACGCTCGGGCTCTGCGCCTCTACTCGCGCGCAGACTGTGTTGGCAAGTGTAACGGGACGAGTTCTCGATCCGAATGCTGCGGCCATCGTCGAAGCGACGGTTATTGCGAAGAATGTGGACACTGGAATTGAAACAACGGTACAGACAAACGAGGATGGAATCTATCACTTCGCAGACCTCGGTCCCGGGAATTATGAGTTCTCCGTCTCCAAGCGCGGTTTCAAAGTCATTGTGAAACCCGGTGTCACACTCCACGTTGCCGACACAGTGTCGATGAATTTCACCATGCAAGTCGGCGATTTACGAGAAACGATCACCGTGGAAGCTGGCGCGCCGCTGGTCAACACCGAATCCGCCGCAGTGAGTACGGTTGTGGATCGCCAATTTGCCGAGAACCTGCCGCTCAATGGTCGGAGCTTCCAAACGCTCATTCAGTTGACGCCTGGAGTTGTCCTCACCGTCAACAACGGTTTGGACTCGGGACAATTTAGCGTCAATGGGCAGAGAGCTTCTTCCAACTACTGGATGGTCGATGGAGTGAGCGCCAATATCGGTTCGTCGGCCACCAACGTCCCGGGAAACGGCGTCGGGGGCACATTAGGATCATTCAGTGTTTTGGGTGGGACGAACAGTCTGGTATCCGTGGATGCCCTTCAGGAATTCCGGATTCAAACGTCGACGTACGCTCCAGAATTTGGCCGCACCCCGGGAGCGCAGATATCTATCGTCACCCGGTCTGGCACGAATGGGTTTCACGGGACAGCTTTCGACTATCTGCGGAACGATCTCTTCGATGCCAACGATTGGTTTGCCGACAGCAAGGGCCTGCGCAAGCCAGCAGAGCGGCAGAATGACTTCGGAGGAACGTTTAGCGGGCCCATTCTTCAGGGTCGCACTTTCTTCTTCTTTTCTTACGAGGGTCTTCGGCTTCGGCTCCCACAAACTGGGCTCACCACTGTGCCAGATGTGCTGGCGCGGCAGAATGCAATGCCCGCGATCCAACCCTACCTAAACGCGTATCCGGTGCCAAACGGGGCCGACAACGCAGCGACTGGCGTGGCAGAATTCAATGCTAGCTATTCGAATCCCGCAACGCTCGATGCATACAGTCTTCGGATTGATCATAAGATAGGTACTGGAATTATTGTTTTTGGACGATACAACTATTCTCCTTCAGAAATTGCCACACGGGGAAATGGCACTGCTCTAAGCACCGTGTCTCGAGCGAGCATTATAACTCAGACTGCAACGGTCGGGGCCACCTGGGTTATTTCTCCCGCCTTGATTAACGATCTGAGATTTAATTACAGCAGGACGAATGCCTCCAGCGATTATTCTTTGGATAACTTCGGGGGAGCTAGTCCATTGCCGTCGCTCCCGTTTCCGAGCCCGTTTACCGCCAAAGATGGAGAGTTTGCGTTCCAGATTGTCTCGCTCACGCAAGGCGAAATACTCCAAGGTCGAGTTGCACAAAACCTTCAGAGGCAGATAAACATTGTTGACACCCTATCGCACCAAATCGGATCGCACGCTCTTAAGGTCGGAGTTGATTTCCGCCGCCTTTCCCCGTTATTTAGCCCCAAAGCGTATGACCAGGAGGCATTTTTCAGAAATGTTCAGAATGCCCAGAGCGGGAAAATGCGTTCTGGCACTCTGCGATCTGGCCGCAATGCTACGCTGTTGTTCCGGGAGCTTGGTCTTTTCACACAAGATACTTGGCGGATGCTGCCCGGTTTGACTCTGACGTATGGTTTGCGCTGGGAGGTGGACTTGGCTCCTTCCTCAATCAATGGCCCCAGCCTCCCTGCGGTAACCGGGTTCAACCTGAACGATCTGTCGAACCTAACCCTGGCATCGGCGGGAACGCCGCCATTCAAAACCACCTACGGAAACGTCGCGCCAAGGGTGGGGGTTGCCTATCAGCTCTCTCGGAGTCAGGCGTGGCAAACCGTCTTACGCGGCGGATTTGGTATCTTCTATGATCTCGCCGGTTCGGAGGTGGGCAATGTTCTCATCCAAGGGTACCCTTTCGGTGCGAGGCAAAGCATTGGAGGAAGTTTTCCGTTAGCCCCTGCGACGGCGGCAGCGCCCCCAATTACGCCTCCCGGCTCAGGTTCAGGAACGTTGGCCGCTTTCGATCCAAACTTAAAGCTGCCCTACACTCTTGAGTGGAATGTTGCGTTCGAGCAAGGTTTGGGGAGGCAACAGACCATATCAGCCTCCTACCTTGGCGCTGTCGGCAGACGGCTCATCCAGACAGCGTACATTTTCTCCCCGCCGAACTACGGAGCCGCAGATTTGATAAGCAACTCAGCCTACTCTGACTACAATGGGCTCCAGATTCAATTTCAACGTCGGTTGTCCCACGGTCTTCAGGCGCTTGCTTCCTATACATGGGCGCATTCAATTGATACTGCTTCGGCTGGCTCGTATGGCAATACCGCGAATACTGCAGTGGCGACCTTCAATCGATACGTCAACCGGGGGTCTTCCGACTTCGACATTCGCAACGCATTTTCTGCGGGCGTAACGTACGACCTTCCTTCTCCAAGGATCAATACCTTCACGAATGCAATTGTGCACGGCTGGTCTCTAGAGAATATTATTCAGGCCAGATCCGCTGCGCCCGTTGAGATTGTGGACGGGAACTTTTACGAATATGATGGGGGTTTCTTTTCAGACGTTCGACCTGATGTAGTTCCCGGACAGCCGCTTTATCTGTACGGTTCGTCATATCCTGGTGGGAAAGTATTCAATCCAGCCGCATTCACAGATCCGCCAGCCGCTTCAAGCGGGGATCCGAACTGCCCAAACCTTGGCTGTCCGACACGCCAGGGTAACCTGCCAAGAAATGGATTGCGGGGATTCGGCGCCGTTCAATGGGACCTTGCTGTCCACCGGGAATTTCCAATTCGCGAGTCGCTAAAGTTACAGTTCCGAGCAGAGATGTTCAATGTCTCGAATCATCCGAACTTTGCGTCGCCTAGTGGATTCCCGGGTGCTTATTTTGGCTTCCCTGGGTTCGGTGTGTCGAGCCAAATGCTTGGGAGGAGCCTCGCCGGTTTCGGTGCGGGTGGCGGAGCTTTCAGTCCGCTCTATCAGGTTGGCGGGCCTCGGTCCATTCAATTTGCATTGAAGCTGAACTTCTAGGAGTAAATCTGGTCCGTCGTGTTGCGTGAGTTTCTCCAGGTTCTCCGCTCCGATCGTGTTTGCCGAACGCTCGCTTTACACGAAGCCAGGGAGGGACCAGAAGTTCTATTGTCAATCGCTCCGAGCGGACGCCGCCCTCAACCATTCGACACATGAGCCCGATTTTCAACACCCCGGGATCGAGACTTCACGAATTCAGAGTCGCAAGTATCTTCCGTAGCTTGTCCAGGGGGAATGGAGTGTGGAACTGTAGTTCTCGTGTCGCAGGATTGCTGGTGCGGTACATAGCTGAACTTTGCGCCATATGTTGCCTTTTTGCACCGGGTCGCCCACTACGTGCTCAGATGAGTCAGACACGCGCGCAGAATCCAATCACGGAACGAATGCGGCCCGTCACGATTGCTGATGTCATTCGCATGACTAGGTTGGCCGATCCGTCCTACGTAGCTGGCGGCAGTTCTAGTGGTCACGTGGCCCAATTCTCGCCGGACGAGAAAGAGTTTGTAGTTGTCCTGCGAAGCGGAAACGTCGAAAACAATACAAACGAATACTCCGTTCTGTTGTGGAACGCGGACACGATTTTTTACTCCCCCAGTCCCAAGTTGTTGCTGAAGATGTCGTCGTCATCCAATCGCCCAGCAGTAGAGGCCGTCTCCTGGGGAAATGACGGTGAAACGATCTTGTTTTTAGGCGAATCGCCTGGCGAACGGCATCAGCTCTACAGTTTCAATATCCGCAAGCGCACTCTGAAAAAACTGACCGCCTCGGCAACGAATCTGCTCTCGTACAGTATGTCAGTCGACGGCGACGTTATTCTGTATTCTGCGGAGCGCGGTGATACAAGTCTATTCGAAAAGCAAACGGCAAAGGTGGGACTCGTAGTTTCTGACCAACCAATCACGGACCTTCTGTCCGGTTACACGAAGGGCGAGGGGGAGGCGACGAGTTCCCTCGATAAGCAGCTATTTGTTCAGTCGTACGGCGGCCGGCCGAAATGTCTGTCAGCGAAGCTGCCGATGTTCGCTAAATCTGCGCCCCCTTCATTGTCCCCAAATGGGGAATATGCTGTATTGCTGGCCCTGACCAAAGAATTGGCTAACGATTGGAAGGACTATTTGGATGCTCCCTTACAGAAGGACGAGTTACAGCGTGGTTGGGCACTACATTATTTGCTCCTGGACACGCGGACAGGAGAGAAACGAGACCTAATAAATGCTCCTTTAAAAGCATGGACGTTTCCCAGGATTGCTTGGTCATCCGATAGCCGCTCTGTAGTTGTCACAGACACATACTTACCCCTAGCCGGAGTTGATCCTGAAGAGCGTAAGGCTAGAGTGTCCACAGCTTTTGCCGTTGAGGTGAGCATTCCCAGCGGCGAGATCAATAAGGTCAGCGACGAACGGCTTGATCTTCTTCATTGGGATGCGAAGAGAAACGACTTAGTCTTTCAGAAGCAAGATACAACTCATGAATCTAAGCCCACATTCCCGACGCTCGTTTTTCACAAGAGCGGTGATCACTGGGAAAAGGTCTCGGAGCGTCTTGTAGAAGAAACCCGACCATCGATTGTTCTTGAAGAAGACATGAACACCCCACCAGCAATCGTAGCAAGACGTGGTTCCCCACAAGGCCGCACAGAGTTGATGGACCTCAATCCTCAATTCAAGGACTTAAGATTCTCGCACGAAGAACTCATTCGCTGGAAATCCTCAGATGGCCGTCAGGTGATCGGCGGTCTCTACTACCCAATTGATTATGTAGCGGGGAAAAGATATCCGCTCGTGATCCAGACCCATGCTTTTACATCGTCACGATTCTGGATTGACGGTCCATGGAGCACCGCATTTGCTGCCCAACCGCTCGCGGGTAGGGGCATTATGGTCTTGCAAGCGTACACATTTCCTGAAGAGGGCTACAGCAAGGCGTGGGAAGACTATTTGAACGATTTTGGCACACCTAAGGAGGTTGATCGTGAGGTGGCCGTCTACGAGGGAGCGATTGATACCCTGGATCGAAAGGGATTAATTGATCGTGATCGCGTTGGCATCATCGGTTTCAGTCGTACCTGTCTATCCGTTAAGTATATGCTGACGCGTGATGCTTACCGGTTCGCGGCTGCTTCGGTTACCGACGGTCTTGATGGTGGCTATTTTCAATACATAAGCTACCCTCAAGCGATGCAAACGATAGAGGCACTCAACGGCGCGCCGCCGTTTGGTAGTGGATTTCAGTCTTGGTTGAAGCGCTCCCCCGGATTCAGCATCGACTCGGTACGGACGCCGCTGCGCATCGTGGCACTAAATCCAGGCAGCCTCCTAGGCGAATGGGAATGGTTTGCAGCCTTGACCCGCTTAGGCAAGCGAGTAGAGATGGTCGCGATAAGAGACGGAACTCACGAGCTTCAAAGACCTTGGGATCGGATTGTTTCCCAAGAACAAAACGTTGATTGGTTCGATTTTTGGTTGAATGAGAAGGAAGACCAGGATGCCGCCAAGGTCGAGCAGTACGCGCGTTGGCGCAAGATGCGTGGTCGCAGGTGAGAAGGATTCCTCCACCGCACCATACTTTTTGTTCTAACCATTAGTCGCGTGAAGTAGGATCGGTTTATGTATCGGCGGCAAGTGAGTGACGCGGTTTCTTTTGATTTATCTGTTGACTACAAGAGCGGGCACCAGTTTTCAATTTGGAGTACTTGAATATGCTGCGCATCGAGTTCTATGATTGTTCAAGGTTTTTCCGGCTCCTCAGAACCGCGTGGCTCTCATACCATTCGCGATATCTCAGAGCAGCAGCTGGCAATTCCAAATAAGTCCTCCTTCCCGGCCGCCTGAAGCGGCCGGGAAGGAGTCTGGCCTATTCATCCAAGTCGTACGATGGACCTGTAACGCTCTCAGTGCTCACAGCGTCCTTGGTACCATCTGGCTTGCTTGCGATGTTCTCGATTAACGCAGAAGCGTTTCCGAGAACTTCGACTTCCGGCTTTGTGTAAGTCATTGTCTTATCCTCCTTTCTTGGGATGCTCCACCACTCTGCTAGCAGGAGTGGCAAGAGACCATATTTGGCTGAGGTTACGCGCTCGCGGGCTGCGGTTCTGCCACACCAAGCGATCTTGATCCTGCCACGCCATCAACCAGGCCGCGCGTAACTAGGTCCCGTAGCCAAAACTCAAGCGAAATTGCTCTGAGTAGTAACACACTGTTGTGTTGGTCTCCGTGTGTCACAGCCCGCAGCGCTTCGAGAAAGCGAGGCTGGTTGATGTACCCCAAACTTGAACTTATGGGTGAATCGAAGACACTTTTCAATTCCTCCCAGTTGCGTTGTAGTGCCACAATCGGTGTACGTGCGCCTGTTGCTTTCGTGCGTCGTGACAATATTTCCTTGGGCACCCACTTTATGAGCGCTCTCCGCATCAGGGAACGTCTTTCACCCGGCCGGAGCAACTGACTGGCGGGTATGGAGAGCACGAACTCGATTAGATTCTGGTCAAGGTACGGGTATCGAATCTCTTCGATTACTGGGGACGGCAGTGTCAGCTCACCCATTTTGTTTGACATGGCGAGCACGCCACCGATGAACGACCGGCGACTCGGTAGCCACGCACCAAAGGATTCTTTGCGTCCTAACCTGCGCTTTGCAAGCTTCGTTCGCGCTGCGAACACATTGTTGATCCATGAGGGGACCTTCGCTTCCTCGACTACGTACTGACCTAGTGATGACGGCAGTAGAATCAGCAGTGATTGCCAAAAAAGTTGAATCCATGGCCTCCGTTTAATCAAACTCCAAGCAATAAGCTGTTGAGCTAGGTTGGCGAGTTTGAGCTGCACAATCAGGTCGGCAAGAATCTCGCGAGGATCTGGGTTTCCGCCCATGAACTCGTCGCCCCCCAAACCGGAAAGCACCACTCGATATTTGCCATTTCGGACAATGCATCCGCGTTCGGCTGCCAACTTTTGTCCAAAGCCAAGAGAACCGGGTAGGGGGAGGAACTCGGAATACTGCATTGAAGCTGGAGAGCTTCCTAACTTGCTCGCATCGATGTGGTGGCCAGGTCTCCCGCGCTTTGTTTCGACCAGCCGCAAATACGTCCAGTCGTCCCAGTGTGGCTCGGTGAAGTCGTAGAAGGAGAGTGTGTCGAGACGCGGCGCCTCGGCCCCTTCTTTTGCAATGATGTCATCAGCCGTACAAACAATCGAAGACGAATCCAGCCCGCCGCTCAACTCGGCGAGGGCCGGCGAGTCCGTACGCAACCTACGGCGCACGGCACGTCGAAAGACATGCCGAAAATGGTCTTCGTATTCGGCATCGGTTTTGTATCGAATTCGCGATTTGGGACTGAACGACCAGTAGCGATACACAGAGAGCCCGCCGTCGTACACTCGAACGAATTGTCCAGGTGGAACCTTTTGGATCTCACGATAGACCGTACGATGTGCGTCGGGATCAATGGCGAAGTAACCGGCCACGTACTCATCGTCAATGTGGAACTTATCGCCCTGCAGCATAACTAGAGGAGCGAGACCCGTTGACCACCAGATTCGGTCCTTCTGCTGGCAGTAGAAAAGATGCCGAATACACATGTAGTCACATGCAAGAAGGAGTTCGCGCTGCAAGGGCCTCCAGACGGATACGGCCCAGTCCCCGATGATGCGCCGGAAACATTCGGTACCCCAACGTTCAAAAGCTCGCGCGACAATGGCAACATCCGTTTGATCCACTGTCTGTTCATCCCAAAGCTCTGGAATTAACTCATCTCGATTGTCGAGGCGACCGTCCCAGGTAATGACGTTTCCACACACCGAAATGTACGGCTGACGTTCGAGGTGGGATTCGAGTGTCGTGTGAAAGGTTCGACACACCATTCCAGTTGAGCCATCAACGTAAGAGTTGACGTCGTCGGGGCCGTAATGCTCGAGCGCGGACGCAAACCTTGCGAGAAATGCCTGATCCACCGGCTTGCCGTCGAAATTCCAGACTCCTGCTTGTGCGCTCATTTTCAGTTCCGCCTAGCAGCGCTCCCAGACTCCGTAAACCGCCTGAACATCGGATCGCTCATTCACCGCCTGCCCGTTTACTTCCACCCATGCGTGCGCCTTGAAGGGCAGTTTCTGCGCTCCCAAGACCATCTGTGCACCGACACCGTTCTTTCTGAGGAGGTAGGTAATGACGAAGGAGCGCTGCAGGCAGAGGGCCTGCTTTGGGTACCACACACAGGCATAATTGACTGCGGCGCAGATCCGCTCGACGGTGTCCTCGCCCACGCCCTTCTTGGCAACTTTCCAGCGTATTACCGTCCCATGAAGAGACTTGAAGCTGCAGAACATATTCAGAATATCGTAGAGCAGCAGTGCTGACACAGCTTGGACAAAGAGCATTACGAAGACCTCCGGGCTTGAACCTGAACCCCCAGCTCGCAGCAGACGAACGCGAGTCGGTCGGTGAGAGCCTCAATCCTGGCAGATAGAGGCTGAACCGGCATGTGGCCCCAGGTCGATTTGTAGTCAAGCAGGATGGGAAACCCTGAGGTGGTCGCGGCCTGCAGACGTGCCGCCATTTTTCGGGCGTGCATGGGATTGCATCGTGTATCCGCGTCACCGGAAATTAGCATTACCGCAGGGTAGGCCGCGGAAACTTCCACCTGGTGATAGGGCGAATAAGCTAGCAACGTGTGGAAATCCTGCTGATCATCGGGTGACCCGTATTCATCGGCCCATCCCGCAGCAAAATCAAAGAGGTGATATCGCGCCATGTCAAGCAACGGGCCAAGGCAGATGGCGGCGCGGAAGAGGTCTGGCCGCTGCGTAATCGCAGCTCCTACGAGCAGGCCCGCGTTCGAGCCGCCTCCGATAGCGATGCGACCGGGTGCGCTGTAGTCCTTAGACAGGAGCCACTCTGCGGCCGCCAAGAAGTCGTCGAAGGAGTTCTGCCGCTTCTCGCGCCTGCCGGCCAGATGCCACTCTTCGCCGAGTTCGGAGCCACCGCGAAGTGCAGGAACCGCAAACAGAAAACCCTGCTCGATTAGGAAGGTAGCAAACGCAGTGAACCGGGGTGTTACACAGCTGCCGAAACCACCATAACCTGTAAGGAACGTGGGCAGAAAGTGGGAATGCAGGAGGTCTTTCCTGGCAGCCAGCAGGAGAGGAACCGACGTGCCGTCTTTGGACCTATATATGACCTCTTCGACAGCGATCCCCGAAGAATCAAATGTGACATTCGCTTCATCCCAGACGAATGCCTTTTCTTCGCGCGTGTCGTAGCAATAGACGGCAGCGGGTTTGGAGATAGAGGTAAACGTGTAGAACAGCTTGTCGGTCGTGTACGCTTGGTTTAGCAGGTTGACGCTTCCGTGCGGTGGGAAGTGGAGGTCTTGCTTACGCTTGCCGTCAAGGCCGAAGACCTCGATCCAAGTGGAGAAGTGATCGATGCGAGTGATGAAAATCTGGTCACCGGCGACGGAAAACTGTTGGATGCGCCGGCCGGACTCGGGGACGATGTCACGCCAGTGCGCAGTATCGCCATCGGTAATGTCGATACGTACGATGCGGAAGTTCGGAGCGGCCAAATCCGTGTAGGCGAGCAATTGACCGCATGCAAAAAACGGGGCAAAGCAACCTTCGATATCGTAGAGCAAAAGTTTAGGCGCCGCTCCTGGCGACAGAGTGGACAAATGAATCGAAGTGCTGTGGTGCTTGCCTGTAGCGAAAGTGACGTAAGCCAAGAGCCGCGCTTCGTCTGACTTGAGGATTCCGAGGAAGAGATTAGGCTTTTCTCCAGCGAAGAATACTTCTTGATCTTGTGATTGCTCGGTGCCGAAACAGTGCCAGAACGCGGCCCGATAGTTTGGGCGGGGATCGTGAAGTTCGCGATGGGAGTAAAAGAATCCTCTGCCGTTGGGAGCGAAGGCAAATCCAGTGCAGAACCCCTCCAGAAGACGATCCGGAAGTATGGCATTTCGCCAGATATCTAGAACCTCTATAGCTGAGTGATCTGTACCGCCTTGTCGGACAGAGTAGGCTAAGAAACGTCCGTCCTGGGAGATTGCTGCGATAGAGACGGCAGTCGATGACCCGCTTGCGCGGGACGCGGGATCAACGAGAACTGTTTCCGCTCCGAATAATCCATCTCGCATGACGATGACGGACTGTTCCTTGTCCGCTTGACGTTTCAGGAAGAAATAGCGGTTGCCAACGTTCGCTGGTTCAGCAACAGAGGGCATCGACAGCAACTCACTGACCCGCTTTCGAGCCTGATCGCGCCCAGGAATGGTGTTGAGATACGCGCGCGTGTACGCTGCTTGCTCTTGGAGCCACTTTCGCGTGCGCGGAGAATTCTGCTCTTCCAGCCACCGATAGGGGTCCGTGACCGGGACACCGTGCAGCATTTCGGTAACAGGTTCGACTGGCGTTGGCGGCGGGGGATTCAGAGTGAGTGGCATTCGCTAGTCTCCGATTCGCGGGCACATTAGGTTGGACATCACAGCGCTTGACTCTTTCTAACGGCCCTGGGAGCGCTATGGCTCAGATGCCCATATGGCGCCGCCAACCCGCTTCGCCGGGCGCGGCAGCGAAACTTAATGGAGGGCTGGGCGACGAGGCGATGGTTGCGCATAGCTATAAGCTGGTGCAATAACGAACTGCTACCATATCCGGCCATTTGTTACCATTTCCGGCCAACCAGGACCATATTCGGCCATCGCCCTTATCTAAGATCGGGGCTTTTAAATCAGAAGTTGTTGGGAAGGTGAATGAAGCCTTGACCTTCAACTGCGGGTGCAGAGGCTGGAGCATTATGCAGGCAACTGTACAAGCCGCCCCGGTTGAGGAGTTGATCGTGCGTGCCCTGTTCTTCGACAACACCCTGATTCACCACCACGATGCGGTCAACCCATTTGAGAGCGGAGATTCGGTGTGAAATGAAAATGATTGTCTGGTGCGGGAAATGCTGTGCCAGGCTTACGAGGACTCTTCGTTCAGAGGGAGCATCCAGCGCCGATGTCGATTCATCCAGCAGTAGCATCGAAGGGTTCTGAAGCACAGCACGTGCCAACGCAACACGCTGCCGCTCGCCCCCGGACAGCACATTCCCTCTCGGCCCGAGTGGTGTCTCCCAGCCCTTAGGGAGTCGATGAAGTAATTCCTCGAGATTTGCAATTTCGATCGCACGACGGAGTTGTTCTTTGCTTGCGCATGGATTGCCCAGCAGCAAATTCTCTCTCAATGTTCGGTCAAAGAGAACCGCGTCCTGCATGAGGTAACAGACTTTTGTTCGGAGACATCCGAGTCGAAATTCACGAATGTCGATTCCGTCTATATAGACCGCTCCGGAGCTTACGTCATAAAGTCTGGCGATCAGCTTCGCGATAGTACTTTTGCCGCTCCCACTGACGCCGACCAGCCCTACTTTGATACCCGCCTCTAATTTAAGGTCCAGCCCCTGCAAGACGGTTTGTCGGTTGTAGTACGAAAAAGAGACGCCTCGCATCTCGACATAGCCGCGCATTGGTGAAGGAAGATGGAGTGCGGCGGGCTTATCCGTCACGCTCGGGGGCATTTCAATAACTTCCAGGATTCGTCGAATGCTTGGACTCAGTCGGTTGAGTCGGGAATAGATCTCTACGGCGGCATGAAGTGGATCGAAGAGCCTCGCCATGTAACTGTAGAACGCAACGAGGCCGCCAATTGTCAGAGCTCCTACAAACACCTGGTAGCCGCCATATCCCAGGATGGCAATCGTGCCGAGCGCGATCACCGCCATAAAAAGGGTGCTGAACAAAATCTCGATCAAACTGCGGTGATTTAGTGCCCTCAATCTTGCGGCGCCGCGCTCCGTGAATGTGCGCGTTTGATTTCGCTCCTGGTGCAAAAGCTGGATTTGGATGATAGAAGCCAAATGCTCTTGCAGAAAGCTGCTTTCTAGGCTGGACTGCTGCTGTACCGCATCAGAGGCTGCCCGAAGCCGGGCTTCGAAGTACCTCCGAAACACGAAAAACAGTGGCATGAGCGGAAGCACCATGCAGGTCAGTCGGAAATCCAGCACGAACATGGTCCCGACAACAAAGATAGTGTTGAAGGTAGCCTGGAGTGCATATGGCACAAGGCTTGATCCCAATTCGGCCACCTGATCGACATCCTGTTCCATGCAGTACAGCCTTTGGCCCACCGGTGTCGTTTCGTGGTAATCCGCTGAGAGCCGGTTCATCTGCTCCAAGATTCCGAGTCGAATCCTGAAAACAAGATTCTGAATCGTCCGGGAATAGATCAGTGCACCAAGGCCTGAGAAACCTAAACGAGCAACATAAATGAGGAAAAATCCTAACGCGGCAAGAAGAAGCAAATGGCTATCTTTCCTGGGAAGGATTCCGTCGATAAGCCATTTGATGATTAGGGGATCAAGCAGAAACATCAAGCTGCTCAGAACTATCAAGGACGCGCTGAGCACGTGTGCGCGGATGAGGGGGTGCAATTGGCGAGCAAACCACAGGAGCTGCTTGTTGGTCTTCGCAATTGACAATGCTCCGACTCCTTCAACTCGGCCCTATCCTGAGACATGTGTGAACATGCGCTGCAGATTTCTGCATGTTGCTGCAACCGAAAGCGGAGAAGCAGTCCTCAACACTTCACGCTGCTACTTCTTTCAGGCGCCAGATTCTCCTGAATTCCATAGGAGTTACGTAAAATAGTTCCTTGAAGCTTCGAGCGAAGTGGCCGGTTGTCTGATATCCCACTTCCACTGCAATTGCTTTGATCGGGTCATTTGTCGCGCGCAATTGCCCTGCTGCGCAGGCAAGACGCGTGTTCATCGAATATTCTTTTATCCCGACACCCATCGAGACCTTGAACAAGCGGCGCGCTTGGCGATCAGACATAGGAAACCCAAGCTGTTTACAGGCGTCCCCTAGTCTCCATCGAACCTTGCCCTGGTGCTGATCGATGAACTCTTTGAGCCTCTTCGCGCGCCAGTCCGTATCAGCCGGAAGCGGGACCGTTCGCGGAAGAAGTCGCTCAAAGAACACGTCCAGAGATGCAACTACTCGAATAACAGGTCGTCCGTAAATCATAGGTGGGCCTCCCTGCTTTCCATTCTTCTTTGGCCTGGGCTTGCAACCTCTGGCAGGAGACGACAAGCGGCCTGAAGGTGAGCTTCAGCCGCAAAACTTGGTCGTCCGCCGTCTGTTCATTGGTTGGCCAGTCCTCGACTTTAGCCAAGCAGTTATGGTCACCAAGGTTCGGGAAATTCAATGCGAAAGCAAACTTATTGCACCTCCGATTCTCTCACGGAATTTCTGTCGCTCCCGAAGGCGACCACTTTCGGATAGTGGCAGACAAAAATTGGTCCCCGGACACATCGAGCTAGCCCCGCAGAGGCTTGTTTGGGCGTAAATACCGGCCCCCAGTTAAGAGTTCTAGCAAAACCAAGTGGGACGATCTTGAGTGGCGGCGCCACCGAATCAAAGGCCCAGGCCGCCGGTGCGTTCGACAGTTCGGTTCTCACGGAGGCACACCATGTATTCCGAAGCATGTCAACCCCGCGCGCTAGCGGCCTTGGACCCGTGAATTAGGCCGTTCTTTTGAACAAGCCCCATGTGTTCCAGCTTGGATAAATACTTACCGATGTCGTCTCCCAACTTCTCGCGGGGCACCTTGAACTGGGTTTCGAGGGCGTCCACGATGCCATCGAGAGTTATCCCCGCCTGGCTCGTTTCGATCGTTATCCATATACGGGCAGCAACCGGGTTCAACCCGTAGCAGAGGCCCTTGTTGATATCGAGCAAGACCGCGCCATCTTCGGAGTACGTGGCCCGAACCTCCGGAGAAATTCTCCATGCCGCGAATTGGTTTGTGTTCACCTTCCTCCTCCATGAGACGAATGGGAACTGACAAAACGCGAGCGGTTTGAGCTGGATACCCCCAAGCTCTGGATGAATTGAATTAAACTTTCTAACAGCGCCATCTTGACTCATATTCGATACGAAAGTTAAAAACCTTTATTCTGGTCGCATTTGCAGCCATCTGAATGCCCATAGAAGGGCCTCTCCTTTCGATGTACACCGAATTTATGTGTGGAAAACTTGACACCATTGGACTTAAATTATTTCGAAGACCATTCCTATTTGAGAGTTGATTTTAATGGCGTGTTAAGACTTCGAGGATCGAATTCGTTGCCCCCGGAATTTCTGGCTAGTATGCTGACCACAGCCGCCATCCGTGGAGCTTCTCTGTTTGCAACTGCTTCGAATGAAGCCCTGAAAGATGCCGGCTTTGTACAACAAGGGAAGGGATGGTCTGGCGCAAAAGATGTTCAACTTTCACTTTGGATCAGGCAGACGAAATCAGAGTAATCCACTGCCGATGATTCATAGTTTGGAATAACATTCAATCAACATCTATAAGCTCCTGGAGTCGGCGTGTACATCTGGCTTTCCGTTGAGATGCCGGTGTAGGAATCGGCAGAATGCCGCTTCAAAAAACCGTGTACCCGCCGTGTACCTTGGGCGAATCCGGTGTTTTTGGCGTTTTTCTCGCTTAATGGAATCAGTAACTTATGCGCCTTCAACGTCGCTTTTAGTTCGATCCCGGCCACATCCACTGAAGTAGGTACAAGTTAGGTACAACTAAGAGGGGGGAAATAACGCTTCTTGTCCCGTAAGCGACGCCATATAAAGCGTTTATGGGATTCAGATTCCTGGTTCGGGACCAGGAGGTCGAAGGTTCAAATCCTTTCGCCCCGACCACTTCCTTCAAGCACGTACGTAACCCTCACGGCAAGTCCTATTGTCCCTGGGTAGCGCGTAGGCATCCTATTAGCAGCGGGGAGTCCTATGCCTCAGGTGCGGACGTACGGTGATGCGGTGGGCGCTGGCCACTTTCTACGAGTGGGTTTCTGGGCGGTTGCTTTGTGTGCGGGAACTGTAAGTGCTATCGCTCAGCAATCCGGCGAACCCCGGGAATCAGTGCCAGCAGTGCGTTTGGTCAGCGCCAAAGAGGGGCGGAAGATCGCCGCGGCTGCCCTAGGACAGGATGAGCCGGTTCGTCCCACCCAAGACTGCTCTCATCTGGTTCATCAAGTTTATTCCGTTGCCGGATATGAATTGTCCTGGATCCCAAACAGCACAGCTTCTACAGCTTGGTGCGGTCCGGTTTGCAGGCCGAAGATTACTTGGGCCCGTATTGGCGATCGCGCGGAACGCCGCGGTTCTATCGCTACGTCGTCGACTCCGGCTCCGATGTGATATCCGCGAAGACCACGCGGCCTGTTCCACCGAGCAGCAACAATTCCCCGCGCAGAAACAGCGCGGCAACAACACGTGCGGAAGCCGAGAAGGCAAATCCGCAGCAGACTGCGGAAGAAGCTTCGTTGCGCTCGAAGGGAATTGCGGCTCCCCTTGCGCCCCCAAGTCTCACCGTGGCGGAACCTATCCCGTCCAAGATCCTAATCACACCGGAGCAGCGACGGCCGACTGACGCGGAAGCGTTTGACGGAATCTCTGAACTAGGCAACGCCGCTGCGAACGGTCTGCGCTCTGCACAGCCTCTCAATGTAAAAACGCTGATCGTGATCGTTGACGAGCTTCGCATTGAGCGAGTAGAAACAAAGCGAGACAAAGGATGGGCGCATCTGCAAATTGATTCGCACGTGCGCATCGCCAGCGACGGAGCTGACTTCAAGCGGCGGCGCGAAAAAGTGCGATGGGAGCTGCGCCGGGACGCGTCTGGCTGGGTGGCAATTGCGCCGGAGGAACGATCCTACGTCGGTCGAGACGCCGCCGTGCGTGTGCTGGCCGCACAGCTTGCAGAGATGGCCCAGAGCGAGGCCGCCGCGCAGCATGATGAAACGGTCATCGGCCAAGAAGCGCGCATCGCAAACCTGCTGAGCGCCCTCTTGGAAAAGTAAGCCCGGCGCGCTCCCCGTCGTCGGCAAGAGTTGGTTTGCGCCGGGAACATCCTGGGCGGCCGAACGGGCGCCCGCGAGGCTTCGCGCCTTCCAAAAGCGCGCGCTTGATATCGTTCGACAACACCAATACCTCACGATATAGTTTCCCACCATCGCGCAGTCATTGGGCTGTTCGGAAGGAATTTCAAGCGGTGAAATCCTGACCATGAATTATGTCTTCGCAATGCTGGTGCCCGAAAGACTGGTGCATCTTTCTTCGGTCGACCTCGCCATCATCGCGATTTACTTCCTTGCCGTTCTATGCATCGGCTTCTACCTGAAGCGCTTTGCGCAAAGCGGCGAAGATTTTTTTCTGGCCGGGCGCGAGATGACTGCGTGGGTAGCGGGGCTGAGCTTTCTTTCGGCCAATCTGGGTTCACTGGAATTGCTCGGCTGGGCGGGTTCTTCCTATCAATACGGAATCCTTGCAGCGCACTGGTATTGGATCGGCGCGATTCCCGCAATGCTGTTTCTCGGCATCGTGATGATGCCGTTCTACTACATATCGAGAACGCATTCGGTGCCTGGCTACCTGCAACTGCGTTATGGAAAAGCGGCAAGCGGCTTGAGCGCGGTGTCGTTCGGCTTCATGACCATTCTGATGTCCGGCGTGAACATGTTTGCGATGGCCAAAGTGATGCAGGTGGTGCTGGGCTGGAACATCCACTTCAGCATTTGGGTATCATCGCTGACGGTGGGAATTTACGTGGCGTCTGGCGGGTTGTTTTCCGCGATCTTCAATGAAGTTCTGCAATTTTTTCTGATCTGGTTCGGCGCGCTGCTGATTCCCATCCTCGGTCTGATTGAAGCGGGCGGATGGAATGGGCTTGTCGCGCGAATCCAACACAATTTTCCCGGCCAAAACTTCACGCACGCTTGGAGTACGCTGGGGCGTTTTCAAGACAATCCGATGGGAATGCACTGGACGGGAATTGTCTTTGGATTGGGCGCCGTGATTTCCATGGGCTACTGGACCACGGATTTTCTAGTCGTGCAGCGCGTTTTATCGGCAAAAGATTTGCGCTCCGCAAAACTCGCCCCGATCATCGGTTCGTTTTTCAAGATGGCCGTGCCGCTGATTGTGATTCTCCCCGGCTTGATCGGTTTGGCCGTGCTGCCGGAAAAGCTGGTGCCGGAAAGCGCTTTGCAGCCAGGACAGCATAGCTACAATGACGTGCTGCCGCTGATGCTGGCGCGCTACTGCGGACCGGGACTGATGGGCCTCGGCGTAACTGCGTTGGTTGCCGGCTTCATGGCGGGAATGGCCGGCAACGTCAGCGCCTTCGCCACCGTGTGGACTTACGACATCTACCGTCCGTTTATCCGCAAAACGGCCACGGACCAACATTACGTTTCCATGGGCCGCTGGTGCACCATCATCGGCCTATTTATCAGCATCGGCACGGCGTATTTGGCGATGGGGTTTGCGAGCATCATGGACTACGTGCAAGCGCTCTTCAGTTTCTTCATCGCGCCTCTTTTCGGAACCGTGCTGCTCGGCATGCTGTGGAAACGCGCGACGCCGTTGGGCGGGTTCTTGGGGTTGCTGGCTGGAACGCTGACGGCGATTGGCATTTTCGCTTCCATGAAAATCGATCATGACCTTGTCGCAGTGTTTGCGCTCTCGCCGTTAGCCAAAGGCCTCGCGCAGGATATGTATCAGGCGCTGTGGTCTTGTTTGGTGTGCGTCCTGGTCACCGTCGTGGTGAGCCTCGCCACCACGCCCAAGCCTGCGGCGGAATTGACCGGGCTCGTGTATGGTTTTACTCCGATACCGAAGGAAGAAAACGTGCCGCTGCTGCATAAACCGATTTTTTGGGCGGGCCTAGCGGTGGCGCTGTTTGTGATTCTGCAGATCATATTCTGGTAGGAACTATGAGCGAAAGGCATCACATCATTCCGGTGTGGTTCTTTGTTGGCTTGCTGTTGCTGACCTACGGAGCGCTGATTGTGGCCAGCGGAGTCGCGGAATGGCGGAATCCTCCGCCGACCGTGCTTGCAAATTTGCATGCACCAGTCTGGTGGGGCACTCTGATGGTTGTGTTGGGCGGCGCGTATATCAATACTTTTCGGCCACGGAGGCCTTCATGAGCACGTTCGGCGTCATCGTCGGCAATCGCGGCTTTTTCCCCGACGTGCTGGCGCGCGACGGGCGAGAAGAAATCCTGCGTGTGCTGGCCGAGCAGGGCCACCAGGCGTTCTGCCTCACGCCGGAGGAGAGCAAGTTTGGCTCCGTGGAGACGTTTGCCGATGCGCGCCGCTGCGCGGACCTCTTCCGTTCCCATGGCGACGAGATCGACGGCGTGTTGGTGTCGCTTCCGAATTTTGGCGACGAGCGGGCCATCGCCGATACCCTGCGTCTCGCGCGCCTGAATGTTCCGGTGCTCGTGCAGGCCACTCCGGACGCGCCCGGGAAAATGACCATCGCGCATCGCCGCGACAGCTTCTGCGGAAAGATGTCCGCTTGCAACAACCTGAAGCAATATGGAATTCCCTATTCGCTGACGACACTGCACACCGTTTCGCCAAGTTCGGCGGAATTCAAGAGGGACCTCGAGTGGTTTTCCGGCGTTTGCCGCGTGGTGAAGGGCTTGCGTAATCTCCGCGTTGGAGCGATCGGTGCGCGGCCGGCAGCCTTCAACACCGTGCGCTACAGCGAAAAACTTCTGGAAGCCAACGGAATAACCGTCGAAACGCTGGATCTTTCCGAGGTGATTGGCCGCATCGGGCGCATGAAAGATAATGATGACCGCGCGGTGCAGAAACTGAAGAACATCGAACGCTACGTTACGACCAGCGGCATCCCCCAGCCAGCGTTGCTCAAAATGGCCAAGCTTGGCGCGGTCATCGACGACTGGATGCGCGGCGCGCAAGTGCAAATCAGCGCCGTGCAGTGCTGGACTTCGCTCGAAGAAAATCTCGGCGTTGTCCCGTGCACGGTCATGAGCATGATGAGCGATTCCCTGATATCGAGCGCCTGCGAAGTCGACGTGTGCGGCGTCTTGGGCATGCACGCACTGCAACTTGCCTCGCAAACGCCGAGCGCCTTGCTCGACTGGAACAACAATTACGGCAGTGATCCCAACAAGGCTGTTTGCTTCCACTGCAGCAATTTATGCGCGCTTCTCCACCGATGACCTCACCGGCAAAATCCGCGGCTACGCCGGGGAAGGCCGCTTCACGGATGATCCGCTCGAAACTTTCGGCGGCGCCGGGGTGGTGGAAATTCCCAATATGCAAAAACTCCTGCACTACATTTGCGAAAATGGATTCGAGCATCACGTCGCCGCGAATTTCTCGACGGTCGCGCCTATGATTCACGAGGCGACCACGCGCTATCTCGGCTGGGACATGTACGCGCACGCGTAAGCAAGCAATGCTGCATCCGCCAGTTCAATCCAACTTGGAAACCATTTCATGGCCATCGTAGCGGGCGTGGATTTTGGCACGCTCAGCGTGCGCGTCACCATTGTCGACACGCAGCGCGGCCGTCTCGGTTCCGGGGTCGCTGAGTATCCGCTGCATCGCAAGAAAGATGACCCCGACCACGCCACGCAGAGCCATGACGACCACATGCGCGCCCTCGCTGAAGCTACCCGTAAAGCAACTACCGGCGCACGCGTCTCCGGTGACCAGGTTGCTGCTCTCGCCATCGACACGACTGGTTCAAGCGTCATTCCGGTAGACGCGAATCTTCAGCCGCTCGATGAATATTATCTGTGGTGCGATCATCGCGCGTGGCGCGAAGCCGCGCTGATCACCGAAACAGCTCACCGCGAAAAACTCCAAGCGATCAATTGGTGCGGCGGAACCTATTCCTCCGAATGGGGCTTTTCCAAGCTGCTGCATTGGTTGCGCCATAATCCCGAAAAACGTGCGCGCTTCGCGACCGCTTTCGAGCATTGCGACATGGTCGCCGCTGTTCTTTGCGGAATCAATGATCCCGCAAAGGTGCAGCGCTCGATTTGCGCCATGGGCCACAAGTGGATGTGGAACGCGTCACTCGGCGGGCTGCCACCGGAAGATTTCCTAGTATCAGTCGATTCTCTGCTGGCCGGTGTTCGCGCAAAGCTGGACGGCCATTTCGCAACGAGTGACAAACTCGCCGGACATCTTGCGCCGGAGTGGGCCAACAAACTCGGGCTGCGCGCGGGCATTCCCATCCCGGTCGGCGCCTTCGATGCACACTGGGACGCGGTGGGGGCGGGCGCACGCACCGGCGATGTCGTAAACGTCGTCGGCACCTCCACCTGCATTATCGCGATGAGCGACGACACACGGCTCATCCCCGGCGTCTGCGGCGTTGTGCTCGGCTCTGTGCATCCGAAAAAAACTGGCGTCGAGGCTGGGCTGTCCGCCACGGGCGATATTTTTGAAGCCATAGCGCGCCGCGCTAATAGCGGCGTTGCAGCGCTATCGCAGGACCTCGCTGCGTACCGAGCTGGTCAAACCGGTTTGCTCCGCCTTACCTGGGACAACGGTGACCGCACAGTCCTGGTCAATCCCGAACTCGGCGGAATCACGCTGGGCTGGCATTTGACGCACAGCGCGCAAGATGAGTTATTCGCAGCCATCGAAGGCACCGCCCTCCACACTCGCGTTATCCTGGAGCGCATGGAACAGTATGGCGTACCGATCCGCCGAGTCATCAACGCCGGCGGCATCCCCCAGAAAAATGAAGTGCTGAATCGCGTTTGCGCCAACGTGCTGAACAAACCCGTGCTCATCCCCAAGTCGGACGTCACCAGCCTCGGCTCCGCGATTTTCGCCGCTCTGGCCGCCGGCGCGTTTCATTCGCTGGAAGACGCGCAAGACGCGCTTTGCCCGGAGTATCGGGTCGTTGAACCCGATCCCAAAGCCGCTCAAACGTACGAGGAGCTTTACGCTTTATATCGCGAACTTTACTTTGCTTTCGGCAGTTTGAACGCACCCGCGATTTCCGCCGGGCGCATCCTTCCAACTTTGCGGCGAGTCGCTGCCGCCGCGCGAGGCAATGCATGATCCTGAAAGCCCTCCGCGAAGAAGTGCTGGAAGCCAATCTGGAATTGGTGCGGCGCGGACTGGTGCTCTACACGTTCGGCAACGCCAGCGGCATCGCGCGCGACGAGGGCCTGGTGGTGATCAAGCCCAGCGGCGTTCCCTATGACAAAATGAAGCCCGAGGATCTGGTGGTCACCGATCTGCACGGCAAAATCGTCGAAGGCTCCCTGCACCCTTCGTCCGATCTCCCCACTCATTTGATTCTCTATCGCGAATTCGCCGCCATCGGCGGCATCGCGCACACCCACTCCCGAGCGGCCACTTCCTGGGCTCAAGCCCAGCGCGAAATCCCTTGCTTCGGCACGAC